>JABLTK010050537.1_pt1 | contig 16814 bp, 29 predicted proteins | sample 7160131 | NCBI WGS metagenome assembly JABLTK01 (sample SAMN14651221, study PRJNA627086) | human gut metagenome | isolation source: feces | host: Homo sapiens
CTAACATTCCTTTACATTCTCCAAGTACTTTGTGAAGTCCATATTTCATTTCTAGGGAATCCCATTGGGTTTATCGAATACTATCTCCATTCTTCTTCAGCAACAACATGTTTCATATGGTGAACAGGCAGTTTTTAATTATTGCAGTTTTCCTTACTCATTGAAAATGTTATGGGCTCCTGTCGTTGATGCAGTGTATTCCTTTTCTTCTTTTGTAACAACCAGATGGTCAAAACGAATGGGAAGACGAAAGACCTGGATTGTACCACTTCAACTGTTAATTGGCATCATGTTTATTTCCTTATCTTCTGTAATTGAGAAAACCCTGTACTCTGAATCTCCAAATATCCCTTTTCTCACTGTTTGCTTTTTCATTTTCTATCTTCTCGCAGCTACACAGGACATTGCTGTCGATGCTTGGGCTCTAACTATGCTATCTAAGAAGAACAAGGGTTGGCAGAGCACCTGTAATTCTGTTGGCCAAACTCTTGGCGTCCATTTAGCGTTTGTGTCTTCGGTTATTGTTAATAATAGGAACTCTGTATTTCTGGCACTGAATGAGCCAACATTCCTTTCATCAATTCGTGGTTCTGTAGGTCCCATAGTGACATTGCGTCAATTTTGCTTGTTTTGGGGAGTGGTTTATATAATGTATACTTTGTACATTCTGTTCTTCGTTGAAGAGAAGGAAGAAGAGGTGGAACCAGTCAAACAGATGAAATCAGAGATTCCGAATCCTACGGAAGGTGAACCTCTTATCACTCGAAGACGTTCTCCAAGACCTTCTGAATCTAAGGAAATGGATGAACCAAAGAATGAGAGTGATGCAACCATGTCTCTTTCTCAGACCTACAAATTGTATTTTGATATTCTTAAGAATCCCTATGTATTCTTTCATCTTCTTCTTCACACATAGTTCCTTCGTTTGGCGTTAATCCTTCTGACCAATCGAATTGGTGTTTTCCCCGCAGAAGCCGCCTCTAATCTTCGTTTGATTGATAAGGGTATGGAAAGCGTGGCTCTGACATCACTCAAGATGTTCTATTTCCCTCTTGAGATGGTGATTACAGTCTTGGTGAGTAGAATCCTTTCTCGAGTTCATCCTCTCATTCTGATGCAACGATGTTATGTGTGTCGTATCTCGATGGCAATGATTCTAGCTTGTTTTATTCATTTTCTTCCAGGTATGTGTAGAGGAGCGTGTTGAGAATAGATGTTGATCAGGGCATGATGGAGAAGAAGTACTATCCCATTGCATATATTCTGATTATTCTCAGCAGTGCATCAGCTCAATCCATGAATGTGAGCGCAGTAGTCCCAGGATTAAGGAATGACCAATAGATGACCTATTTTGCTCAAATCTCCGATCCTCGCTTTGGAGGTAGTTATATGTCATTATTCAATACTATTTCCAATCTGGGCCACAATATGTATGTGTCTCCCTTCCTGTCGTTAATTGATGTGACATCGAAGCGAGAGTGTGTACTGTAAAGGTGAAAATGATATTCAATTGTAGTGGAGATGAGGTTATTATGAAGACATGTGTTTGCAAGGACATGTACTTGAAATGCAAGAATATGGGAGGAATGTGTGTAACATCTCGTGATGGGTACATGTAGAATTGTAGTAATATGTAGATTCTATTTACTTGCTTGGCCTACGTTCATTTATGGGTTAATCTGGTCAGTAGCCATGAAGGGACAGTTTGCTGTGTTACGAGTAAGTGTATATGACAGTATTTATATTCAGAGTGTGGATAGAGAGAAATGGAAAGTGATTTGAGGTGTTTCATACAAACACGATAGCTAGATACCAAGACTTGCCCATGGATCTGTAGCTTGTTGAGGAGTAGTGAAGTTGGCAAATGAATCAAATACATCTATAATGGAAAGAACCCCATTCTGTGTACCTCCAGATGATGTGGCCTTTGGCGGAGCAGAAGCTGGACTCATAGGACTCTACGAATGGTGACAAACGACTACAATTACAATCGAACTGAAGAAATCCTCTGTAGAAGGAACTGGATCGCTCTTTATAGTGCTCTCAGAAACAGGTTCTGTAGATTTGGATGATTCTTCAAAAACAGTTGGTTTCGGAGCAGTCCGCTTTGGACTGACCTTTCGTGTCTCCTTCTTCATGACCTTTGCAGCAGAAGCAGGAAGACGAGTCACTTTCATCATGATGGTACCATCAAATGAAGGAACCACTTCATCATCTTTACTTACATCAAACCAAACTAGATATTATGATGATGGGTCAAATCACACTCCATGTTTTCTTGAAAGCACGTTTGAACCGAAAGTAATAGGTTCCAGGAATTGGAAATGACTACAAAATAAGATCCATGAGTGATAATTCACGTTTCGGATGTCTGTTACGGTAATCGTAGTTGACTTCTTATCAATTGAATATACGTTAGGATGATCCATATCGTCTCCATCTTCAGGAATATAATATTGAATCACACTTTTGTTGCTCATTACGCGAGAAAATGAACGAGTCAGAAATAGGGCAATTCTTCGATAAAAAGTCAATTGGGTCTTTTGGTCTCAATCGAAAACAAGTGACATGGAACTCATAACAGGTGCATCACGAGGAGAGCTGCTTGAATGGATCAATTCTACCCTCCATATGAATCTGACAAAGATTGAAGAGACCGCCTCGGGTAAGAAGCGCTGAATTGTAGTTCATCAGTAGGAGCTGTTGCATGCCAAATGATTGATATGTTGTTTCCTGGTATGATGAGGATTGCGGGTCAGAGGTAGATGTGATTCCAATGCAGCGAGTGAATTTTGCAGCCAAAGATCCATATGAATATACTAAAAACTACAAGATTCTACAGACTGCCTTCCTCAAGTGCAATATCTCTAAAGTAGATTTACGAAATGGTATTCCTTGAATAGAATATCGATGTTGACAGGTTAATTAAAGGTCGTCCTCAAGACAATCTGGAATTCATGCAATGGTTGAAGAAATTCTGGGACCAGAATACACCTCGAAGTGATTACAATCCAGAGGAACGTAGGTCCATGGCGAAAGGAGGAAAAGGTACGATATCTGGAAGTGGTGTTGTGTAGAGGCGACTTCCACTTCAATTTTGTCGAGAAAAAATACATCTATAACACAACAATCGCGCCCTTCTTCCATGGCCTCAAGTCCCAAACCCGGAGATGTCGCTCAACCTACTTGTCTTGCTTGATTCATGCATTTATGTATAGCAAAACGAATAAAGACTACACCATTGGCAACAACCTCTAAGCGAGTAAGCGATCTAGAACACGATATTGGTGAGGGAGAGAGCAAGGGATGAAATATAGCTGAACTGAAAATGAAGTTGGAAGAGTCAAATGGAGAAATGCAGAAACAACAACTTGTGGTGTGTATTCTGGTTGGAGTTGAGAGTAGATTCGGAATCTCGAGGGAGAGCGAGACTTTTATAATCAAAAACTCGTATCTATTGACGAACTTTTAAACGTGCTATTTGTTCTGGAAGATCATCCATAGACTGCAAAGACAGATGAAACTGCCACTGTACCAAATCTGATTGAGAAGATTACTTCGATCTTGTATTCAGAATCAAAAGCAGAAGAATAGAATTCCTGTTTGGAACAAACAACAAACTCCATAGCAAAACCATCCATGCGAACAATCTTGTCTCGATATTCATCAATATTTAATCGATTCAACTTCACAAGCTGACGACGATTCAATTTCTACCCATTATCCATTCCTTCAAACATCACTTGTTTTGTAAAAGGACATGTATTCTTGGGTTCTCGATTCAATACACGCATCCACGTATCATAGCCCAGCACATGGCCATAAGGAGAGATTGTAGGCTTCACAACTTCCTGCATGGTCATTACATCGATGAATCCCTAAAGTTGAACTTTCTACTCATTCATACACGCAGACAATTCTCATCATCATCTCCATAATCAAAAGCATAAGCTTCCACATCAAAGGGTTCATCTTCAGGAGGTACCTTCACTCCTTTCGGTTTCTTGGTTGATTGCTTTCCCGTACTACGGCTTTTGAAACGGAACGAAAGCTGATTCTTTTCATCAATAAAATAATTGTCATCAATAACCACTCCTTCACGAATCAGCTGGCGGTAGAAATTACTACACTGATAGCCTACTCGGCCAGGGATCTTCATTGAAAACAAACCCCACTAAGTTTCAATATCGTAACAATAACTCACAGAATAGTCCATTCCATGTTCTACGAGTTGTTTTAGGAAGAAATACCGATCTTTAGGAGACCATTTTCCTGTTGCTTGCTTTTCCCCAGGATCATTAAATCGATAGTAGTACAGATTCGGGTTTTCTGCACGTCCTTTAAATCTAATTCATTATTTCCTTGCTGAGATAGCATACGCTTTGATACGAGCATCACTCCACCCCAGGTCCTGTAATTGTCTTGTTGATACAGTAACTCGATGGAAGTATTCAACGGACTCCATAAAACTTCGGTCTATTTGGGAAGCGATTCCTTCTTTCCTACCTTTGGATGTACTGGTGGCAGCTATCTCTGTTCCAAACCCAAAGGAACCATCATCATCCTTACTAGTTGACCTCCGACGCTTTCGTGGACGGCCAACGGTTGGTTTGGGTTTCAATGATTTGGTAGGATGGGATCGTTCCAACTATAGTTCATTTCAATGAAACAATCTTGTATACGAGAGAGTGCCTCATTTAGACGCACACGAGAAACACGCTTGCGGTATTTCTGTTCATCATAAATGTCACTCCAATACTCGCTTCGAGACCTTTTGGAACGAGAGCCATGTTGTGTAGAGAGCCAGTCATCACTGTCACTGTCACTGTTCGATTCTTCTTCCGTGACTCGCACTTTCACCTTGCGAGGATCCACATAGGTGATAAGTTCCATATTCTTTTCCTCTTCTCCCGAAGCCATTCGCTTGAGACGATCAAGAAAACCTTCTTCCTGCCGAAAACGACGCATCAACAACAGCTACTCATAAACATAAATAAAATCATCAACTTCATTATTATTGGAACATTCAAGACCCAAAATCACAGTTTCGTCGGACAAGTCAGGATACTGCAATCGAACATCGTGAATCTATAGTCATCAGCACTAACGAAATCTACTTTTTGTTCTTTCTGATTCAAATTGAAAACAGAACACTGATTCTGGAACTCCTTCATTCTTGACTGGATCAGAGCCTACATAACCATATCAACTAAACATCCAACTTGCTGCTCTTTGGAATATCCATTGATAAAATCCAGTGCTGAATCATGGGATCCATCACTACTTGAGTAGTCCGAGTCTGCTTGACTTATTTCTGATTCAGAATCTACCATAGAGCCAAGATACCGAATACAAGAAAAACAAACTAGATTCGAAACAAACAATTCTCAGACTAGCATAAAACAAGATTTAGATAGCCTTCCTTAAGAAGGAGCCAACACTTGTAACCTCCACTAACAAAGTTATCCACACTAACAGTCTCATTCTCGTCTCCAGAAATCCTTAAAACAAACCCAGTTTCGCTCATTCCCACGACTTCTCCAACTACTAGCCGCAGATCTTCTTCCTCTGTTTGGTCCTTCTCCTCCTTCACCAGTACATCATTATGTAGCAGTTTCGAGGACGGGATTTCCATCTTCACAAATTTACCCACCCACCAGTCACGAGGTGCATTTCGACACTGTTGAACGAGATCAGCAGCTTGCTTCCCATTCAGCGGTCCATCCTTGTACTCAGTACTTTCACTGGCCACCAAATCGCCTCGATTAGCAAGGACTTGGAGATCTGTAACCAAACGGGATTCCTCCAGCGGCTGAAGGACAAGTGAGTCAATCTAAATTTCATCGTACTACAGCACTCTAACTTCCACTTTCACTGGTTCCTCCTTCTCTATAGATGGTTCTTTCTCGGAGGGATTATTCTCTTTCCCTGACTCTTCTTTCACTATAGGAGCCAGAGACTCCTCCTTTACTTCCGTTTTCACTTGAGGGATTGATTCCGTTGTCCCCGAAGGAGGTTGTGAGGAAGACTGAATTTCAATTCCCAGGTTCTACACATCATTTTTCCATTCATCACAAACATAATAGGACAATAAATGTTTATCTAGCGTACATGCAAACCCACAGTTACTGCACTTAAAAGTGTCAGGAATTGGCTTCGTCACATTGATTGGAGTTCCGTGACGACACACCGTACAGAAAACATAGTAATCACCAACTGAAGCTGGTACTTTTGGTGGCTGATGAACTGCCGTTGGAGGAGGAATAGGAGGAGGTTGGAGCTGAGGCAGAGCCGACTGATAGGAGTATGGATAATGAGATTGTTGGGCAGGAAAGGCAGGATAGGTAGTTCCCGTTTTAGGTGGAAGATAGGAGAAAGAAGGAGGCATCTGTTGAAACGGGACCGAGTATCCTGCAGAGGGATCTGTAGTACGTACTCGCTTATCATCGGGGACAGTTGGAGTTGGATAGGAACGAGTAGGAGGAATACTAGATTTAAGCTGAGTTGACGGACCAAAAGATTCACGCGATTTACCCTTGATTTGAAGAAGCATGTTAGCAAGCTGCAATTCCATGGAGGTATCGTTCGTACCTAGAATGAAACGAGAGAGAGAACTGTACCTGTTTCTGTCTTCATTTCCTTGGTTCCCAATTCTTGGTCGGGAGTATTCTGAGCAGTATCTTTTGGCATAGGAACGACTGAAGTCTCGAACTGCTTTCCAGATTCCGGAACTGTTGGCTGCATTTCCGTAGAAGTAACTGATTTTGTGTTATTTATCCTTTCCTGGTTCTGTGCAGCAGCAAACTCTTGTGGATAACCAGGAATCATCGATCGATCCATTGGATACGGCATACCCTGTCGTAAGCCATAATAACCATAATAACCATTCATATTAGGGTACCCACCCGCCCGGATATCCATCATAGGCATAGGCATCGGATAGTGATACATTCCTCGGTCGAATGGTATTTGCATATTTTTCATACTATCTGCATACACATTTGAAACCATGTTATATGGCAAAGCTGCGTTGGGCGGAAGACCAGAATTGATGGCTCCCATAAATCGGGGGTCAAATTGCTGTCCTGCCACATTAGATCCCATGTTTATAGCTGAGTAAGGATTTTGAAGCTGAGAGGGGCGGGCTCCATCTTGCCTATATCGTGGATCCGTTCGTTGACCAGAATTAGACTGTAACTGATCACCAGTCGTCATCTGGCTATTAAAATAGTTCGGGAACATAGAATCCCTGAATGCAAACTTAAGGAAAGCAATATAAGACGAAAGCTTCTTAATTCAAGTGTAAGCCAATCAGTTTCACGGAAATCATACTCCTCTCCCTTTCTCTCTCATCGTACTAAGATTTGTGATATGTTGTAAATTGGGTGAAATGAACATTACCATTATGAGAACACTTGTTACACTCTGGTTCATTGTGTTAACATGTCTTCTTGTTTAACCATTCGAATAGTTACAACAAATGCAGCTTCAAAAGTTACAATTAGTATTTACAACAAACAGAAAACTGCTATTGTTCTTCCCTTTCTTTAACATTCTTCAGCACTGGGAAGAGGACCACATCACGAATACTTGATTGGTTTGTCATCATCATTACCAGCCGATCTACACCCATGCCCCAACCAGTAGTTGGTGGAAGTCCATATTCCAATGCCTATTCATTATTTCCAAAGATTTCAGTTTACATTTATGAAAGTAAGATCCGCAGGAGGAATCTCCTTGTCACCCACTTCACGCTGCTTTCCTTGGATTGTAAAACTTTGTTCCTGTATCTACCCATAACATATTATACATTTTCATACAACAGGGCTATTCTGTTCAGTGTATGCATTTACAAGTTCCACACCATGAACGAACAACTCAAACCGTTCCGACTTCCCTGAGTGCTCATGCTCCTTAGAAAGAGGTGACATCACCATGGGGTGATTTATAATGAATGTAGGTTGAATACATTGTGGTTCGATGAATCTCCCAATGAGAGCATCCAACACATGTGGTAGCGTAAGTGGTGTTGAAACTTCAATTCCATGTTTCTTACATAGTTCTACCAAGCTAGGAATACTATCTTCTAGTGATCATATGCATCAATTATCATCACCTGTATTCAAGTCAGGTAATGGTCCTAACTGTCTTGTTAGTTCTTCTGTTACATCAATTTGACGATAGGGAGGAGCAAAGGAGATTGGAGTATCATTTACTACCACAGTAGAAGAACCGTTCACTTCCATACAAATACCTATTCATAACCTTGATGCTCATTCAATACGATTCAAAAGCTCTTCTGTTTTCTTCATCCAGTCTGTATAATCTTGATATGTCATATATGCCTCAATTGTTGTGAATTCGTAATTATGTTTGTTATCAAGTCCCTCATTCCGGAATACTTTGCCCATCTCATAAACACGTTCAAATCCACCAATAACCAATTCCTTCAGATACAACTCTGGACTAATTCGTAACGCAAGGTCCTGATCTTGTGTATTACTGTGAGTGATAAAAGGAGTAGCTACAGCACCTCCTGCTTGAGCACTCAGAATCGATGTTTCAACATCGAGGAATCCTTCCTCTTCCATGAATTTGCGAATTAACTTGATAATCTACAGTTTATTGAACCATGAATCCATACTTTGCTTCGTTTGTAGAAGATTTCTCGAGTATTCTTGCTTACAATAAGGTCTAAATATCGCTACGATTCAGATCGAATTGGATCCTTTACTTTCCGATACTTCACATCAGGATCCTTAATCTCATGCCATTCTCGAGGAACCTTCCATAAACAAGGAGAAAGGAGGGAGATTTCTCTTGGAAGGATACTTAATTCTCCCATGTCGGTTCGACCTGGAATTCCTCGAATACCAATCACATCACCTGTTCGCAGCTTCTTGTGGATGTCTTTGAACTTTATTTTAATCTTATCGTTATCTACACACACCAGAGATCACTTGTTCTGGGTCTTCGATCCCTGGATTATACTGGGAAAGAGAGGACATCACCTGAAGTCTCGTTTCTCCTGCACGAATATCATAAAAGAAAAGTTTGGATCCAGAACTACGTTTATTGATAATTCTTCCTTGGAATAAGAGCAAAACCACAGACATTACCAGCGACGAGGACTTCTTCTTCCGGACAACGCTCTCCATTTTTCAGATAATCCCATTTTTGTCGAAAAGATTCCAAACTGCAAGAAGTCCGAAACGGTGGATATCTACTCCTGAAATCCACTCCTTTCAATTACGATGCATCATTTCCGAGTAAGGCCAACCGATCTCGCCCTTCTACATTGTTGTCCCGTCGACTTGCCCAGGAACGACTTATCCACAACGCAGACGGAACAGCGTGTACCCGATGTCCCAGTGAACTGAGATATCGTGTACTTCGAGATATGACAAACATGGATCAACAAGTGTATAAAATAGAACAAACATAGGATAAAAGGTAAATAGAGGACTTACAGATCGTCGTTATCGTCAGGAAGGGGAACATTGGCAGGCATATCATTGGCAACCTTATAAGCGTTCTCATCAAAAACAACTTCTGGAGGCTTGATAGCGAGAGCCTCAGAGAACTGCAGATCCGGAGTCTGAGTCAACTTGCGAGCCAGCCAGCGGAAGGGCTTCTCGAAGTTGTAGTTACTCTTGGCGGAAATATCAAAGTAGGGCATGTTTTTACGCTGATGGAAGTTGATCATCTTGGTCTTCACACGACGCTCCTTCATATCGCACTTGTTACCAACCATCACAATGGGAATGTTACCGCAGACACGAGTCAAATCGCGATGCCAGTTAGCCAGGGAATCATATGAAGAACGAGATGTCACATCAAACATCAAAATGGCACAATCAGCATCCACACTACATAAAAACCACACAGTATGTGTACTAATAACCGTCTCGCAGACCTCCGAACTTCTCCTGACCAGCAGTATCCCAACAATTGAAGGTAACTGGTCCGCAGGAAGTACTGAAGGTAAGTCTGTGAACCTCAGCACCACGAGTAGCTAAGACATCACTTCCGACCTACGAACAACGTACGGACATAAACCTTCTCGAAATCTCCAGTTTCGTGTCTCTTGACATAGGTAGTCTTACCTACACCTCCATCTCCGACGAGGACACACTTGAACTCGGGACCGGTTGCATTCTGAGCCTATACACAACGAATGAGAAGAAGTCCACCAAAGCCATTCAAATTTGACTGTCAGTTCTGTTCCCCAAAATAAACACTTACCATGATATATACAAATCAACTGAAGATTATTTCTGCCTCTAGCAGAGCTTTCACCATCCATTACTTCCATGGGAAAATTACAAAATCCCCGTTATACCGGAAATGCTTCCTTTCCTAGAATCCATTCATTATATTATAGAAATGAATAAGAATCCACATTAATAATCGGAATAACTAGATCCGAGATAATCGAGTGATCCATGGAGATAGAATTGTTCATCTGATGGTAAAAGATGTTCGATTGAGTCAGAGGAATGCTGTTCTACCCAGTTCAAAGTCGTTCCAACTGATTCTCATGGTATTCTGTTGATTCTTCTTCCATCGATAGTATTTTGATTCTACATTCTTTCTGTTAACTTCCAAAGAAAGATGATTGACGAGCCGTTTAGTTATTCAATTCCTTGATAATCAATACTTCCCTTCAAATGACAATAAATCATTCCCTAAGCTATGCTTGCCAAATTTGAGACAAAGAGCAGTCGTGTGAAAGGAATTTCTTTCCATCCGACACGCCCCTGGTTGCTCTGCTCTCTTCATGACGGACAAATCCAATTATGGGACTATCGTGTAGGAACCCTTCTTGAAACGTTCGACGAGCATGATGGTCCCGTTCGAAGTGTGGACTTTCACTCAACACAACCTCTCTTCGTTTCTGGAGGAGATGACTACAAAATCCGTGTGTGGAACTACAACAACAAACGGTCTCTATTCACTCTGATGGGTCACCTTGACTATATCCGTACAGTCCAGTTCCATCCCGAGAATCCCTGGATTGTCAGTTGTTCCGATGACCAGAATATCCGAATCTGGAATTGGCAGAGTCGAGAGTGTATTGCCGTTCTCACAGGTCACAATCATTATGTCATGAGTGCTCAGTTCCATCCTAAGGAGGATCTTATTGTCAGTGCATCCCTCGATCAAACGATCCGTGTGTGGGATATTTCTGGATTAAAGCAAAAGGGCTCTAAGATGTCCAGTGGTCCAAAGACAGCAAGAAGTGTTATCGGTCATTTGGGAACCGATATTGTAGGTACTGTGAAGTATGTACTTGAAGGTCATGAACGAGGTGTGAATTGGGCCAGTTTCCATCCTGAACTTCCACTTATCGTTTCAGGTTCAGATGATCGCATGATCAAGATCTGGAGAACCAATGAAACTAAGGCCTGGGAGGTGGATACGCTTCGAGGTCATACCAATAATGTTAGTTGTGTCATGTTCCATCCTCGAGAAGATCTGATCTTATCAAATAGTGAAGATCACAGTATTCGTGTGTGGGATAGTACTAAACGAATTGGTATTCAATCGTTTGTCCGTGCTCACGATCGATTCTGGATTATTACTGTTCATAAGAAACAGAACCTCCTTGCTGCTGGTCACGATTCAGGAACTGTCGTATTTAAGCTGCGTCGAGAACGTACTCCCTTTGCCGTTTATAAGAGTTACTGTTTCTATGTGAAAGATCGTTATTATCGTATTCGTGAAATCGATGGAGCCGCACGCGATATCGTTTTGATGCCTATTGCACGAGGTCCTGCTGCCTCGAACAATGCTGCACGTTGTCTCCAGTATAACACGTATTGTCCTAATGAGTTTATGCTTTTGATGCATAATAATGAAGAAGGAGGATCATATGAACTAATTTCATGCAATCAGAAACTGGAAACAGAGAAGGTTACACCAACAGTGAAAGCAGGATCAGCTCTTTCTGTATGCTTTGTAAGTCGTAGCAAATTCGCTACTTTGGAATCCAGAGATACTCTGTTCCTTCGTAATATCGATAATATTGTACGCATTCATACTCTTCCTAAATATATAGGTTACAAAGCGAATTCCTCTTCCTATTACAGGCTGTACACGTCTCTTCCCTGGTGGATGTTCAGGTCGTGTCTTGTTGTCCTCTCAAGATACCTTGGCTCTCTTCGATACAAATTCCTTCCAGATTCTCGGTTCTTTTACTATAAATGGAGTGAAGCGTGTCCAATGGAGTTCAGACAATACTCAACTGGCTGTAATGACAGCACACAATGTGTTCCTATTGACTCGAGATCTCTCGATGATGTGTTTTGTGACAGAGACATTGCGTGTAAAAGATATCTTGTGGGAGGAGCATAATGTGTTGCTCTACTCAACTCTTTCTCAAGTGAAATATCTCCTTCCTTCAGGAGAGAAAGGTGTAGTTCGTTCATTAGATGACCCTGTGTATTTGGCTTGTATTCGTGGTAACACCCTCTTTGCGTTTAATCGTGAGAATACTTTAGTGAAACTTCAGATTGATCCTACTGAGTATATGTTTAAGGTCGAAATGATTGGGGAATAACACTTTAGATGGCACTGGAGAAAAAACACTATCGGGAGGCAATTCGAATCATTCGTACTAGCAAGGTTGATTCACATGCGATAATTGGATATTTGCAGCGAAATGGATTTGAGGATATTGCTCTGTATTTCGTTACTGAACCTCGAGCTCGATTTAACTTGGCTATCCGATGTGGAAACCTGGATATTGCTCAAGAGTGTGCTACCCAGCTGGATGAAGCATCAATTTGGAGAGAACTTGCAGAAGAAGCTTTGCGACAAGGGAACTATGCTATTGTAGAGACCTGCTATCAGCAAACGAAGAGTTTCGAGAAACTCTCCTTCTTGTATGTGGTCACGGGAAATCGTGCAAAGTTGGAGAAGATGTTAAAGATTGCGGAGCTCCGTCAGGATATGATGAGTCGTTTCTTCAATGCTATGTACTTGGGTGACGTACGTGCTCGAGTGAAGGTCTTGCTTGATGTGAATCAAACCACACTGGCATACATCACCGCTGTGAGCTATGGACTTGAAGAGGAAGCCAATTCGATTCGAGCGTTGTTGGAAGAACAGAAACTCCCTGTTCCAGATGTGGCTCCTGCAACAACCCTGCTGACTCCGCCTACTGCGGTAGAGCAGGAAGGCGAGTATCCTTTGTTGGAGATGCCTCGATCAGTGTTTGATCGAGTGATGGAAGAGGAAGCACGTGGTGAGCCCGAGGTCACTGCTGAGCAAACATTAGAAGAGGAGTTCAAATCTGTTGGAGAGGAAGAGGAAGAGTCTTCCGAAGCCAAGAATGAATGGGATGATGATCTTGGCTTCTCTGATAACGGAGAGACTGGTTGGGGCGATGATCTGGATCTCTCTGATGAAGAAACAGTACCTATGAAGCAGGAAGAGGAGAAGGAATGTCCCTCTGCTGGAGCAGATGTAGCAACACAGTGGTGTCAGCACTCTTCATTGGCTTATGATCATGCCTGTGCTGGAAATGTGGACTCTGCCTGTCAGTTACTGAATCGTCAGATCGGTCTGAAGGATGTGAAGGTATTGTCCGATATCCTCCGAAGCTGTTATCTGAGTGTTCAGGCTGTTTCTGTCGGTTATCCATCCATGCCAGCCCTCTCGGTTCCTCTTCAGCGTTCCACATCACCTTCGCTTCCTTTGTCTGTGTATCGTCTCCAGCATGCCGTTCAGTTGGTGAAAATGGGTCTAAAATGTTTCCAAGCAGGTCGTTTTGAGGATACTCTCAATGCTTTCAAGTCTCTCCTCGTGATCGTACCAATGGTTCTCGTAGATTCTAAAGAAGATGAAGCAGAATTGAAACAATTTGTAGAGATGGCTAGAGAGTATATCATGGCAGTCCAGATTGAGTTAACACGTCGTGAAACTCCTGCTGGATCTCCTCGAAATCTTGCTCTCTCAGCCTTCATGACTCAATGCAAGTTACAGAATCCTCATGTTCTTCTGACCCTTAATAGTGCAATGGTAGCAGCTTTCAAAGCTGAGAATTTCATTGATGCAGCTGGATTCGCCAACCGCATTCTGATGAACCCAGAGATCAAGTCACCTCGCAATGCTCCACTGGAACAGAAGGCACGCAAGGTCCTGCAGCGAAGTGAACGAGAAGGTCGCAATTCTGTGGATACAGGAGTGACTCTGGATCGTGTGTATGTGTTAGATTGTGCAACCATGCAGCCTATGGATCATTCTGCGGAGATTGTCAAGTGTCCTTTCTGTGGAGTATCCTATGCGGTGGAGAACAAGGGAAAGCTGTGCTCTATCTGTGGAATGAGTCAAATTGGATTGGAAACCGTGGGACTGGTGTGTATGAATGCCAGAAAGTGCTATGTTTGTTTCAAGAAACAGCGAACTAAAGCAAACTCTTCTGACGGCGACCTGTCAAAGTTCTACAGATGAACCACAAATCATACGCGAACGTTCTCTTCTCCTCGTCATCAACTTCTTCGTCGTCTATTAGCTCCTCGAAATGCGTGAGTAACTCTAAGAACTCCTTGGATACATATGAAAACATGTACAGAGCACCAATTTGAATTCTCTGCATCTACAAAACTATCAGAGAATCCGAATCACTCACTTCTACACTTCGCATACGAGCAACCAGAGAACGCATGTTACGAGAGTAGAATTCAGTCGTTTTATTCATTTCCTGAAAACATCTGAACGCTTCACCCTCATTTCTCCACATCTTTGGAGCCATTTTAGGGACAAACATTCTTTTCCTTTAGGATCATCATCAACAACATACCGTTGGAAGCGCATAGCCTTAACAAACTGTCTTGGAATACCACCAAACGCCCTTGCTGACATTTCCAAAGAATGAATCGCTGTTCTCAAAAGAACGAAAAAACCGCGGAACTCGTCTCTTCTTTCACTGTCAATAACTCGTTCCCAAAGAGTTAGTTGGTGTCAAAAATATGTCTGGTGCTTTTGATCATCACAATCAAGTTTGACTGTCAATGGTTTATAAGATTCTAGGATGCAACGGTGTATGTTGGTAATCTGGACGAAAGGGTGGATGAGGAATTGATATGGGAGTTGTTCTTGCAGGTATTTTCAAATTGAATGATTTTATGGATAGTTCGGACCTGTCGTTTCAGTGTCAATGCCAAAGGATAAAGTCACAAATACACATCAAGTTTGGACCAATTCAATTCATTCATAATTAGGGTTTTGGTTTTGTTGAATTCCAAAACGAGATTGACGCGGAGTATGCAGTTCGTGTGACTGGAAATGTCGCATTGTATGGAAAAAAGATTCGAGTAAATAAAGCAAATATGGATAAGAAGACACTGGATGTCGGTGCAAATTTGTTTATTAGTAATTTGGCTCCTGAAGTTGATGAAGATGCTCTTAAAACCACATTTATGGCCTTTGGGCAGTTCGCTTGCGAACCGAAAGTGAGTTTATTCGAATTCTCTCAAGCGTAGATTGCTCGAGATCCAGAAACAAATATCAGTAAGGGATATGGGTTTGTCAACTATACATCGTTTGAAGCTTCAGATTATGCAATTGAAAGTATGAATGGCCAAGTAGGTGTATTCACACTATTTTGAATCTCAGTATTTCTATAATCGTCAAATTGTTGTTCAATATGCCTTCAAGAAGGAAACAAGAGGCGAACGACATGGATCTGCTGCAGAGCGTCTATTAGCTGGTAGCAACCCTGATCGTGCTCGTATTGCTGCGATGATGTCAACTATGGTACCACCAATGGCTGCTGCTCCGATGGCTGCTGCTCCGATGGCAGCAGTTCCTCCAGCTCAACCTGGAATGATGCCAATGATGCAACCTGGAGTGATGAATGCTCCTATGCAGCCTGGAGTGATAGGTACTCCTATGCAACCTGGAGTAATGGGTGCTCCAATGCAGCCTGGAATGATGGGTGCTCCTATGCAGCCTGGAATGATGAGTACTCCCATGCAACCTGGAATGGTAGGCACCCCTATGCAGCCTGGAGTGATGGGTGCTCCGATGATGGGAGGAATGGCTCCTATACAGTAATTCTGTGTTTTATATCTGAAATTATTTGTGGGACCAAACAAGATAAAGCACAGAACATTTACATTTCGGCTCATAATAGGACAAATAGGTCACACATAAAGACTGAATTGCAGGAACATTGGGATAGAACATACGAATATTTAGTACATCATTCCGTAGAACCTCTGAAGCATTGCAGCCATCTATTTCTCAGATGTCAATAAAAATCTACTGGACTCTTTGATTCGTGTATTCAAGTCTGTTAAGATAGAAACAATAATATTAGCATCTCTTTGGAAGATCTGCAGGGCAGCATGATACGAAGAATTGACAATACGAACATCCCCTATTCCTAAAGCAAATAACCTTTTCCTACCATTCGATACTAACCACTTCAGTATCAACATCGTGTTATTCCGTACATTAATACTTCCACTACTATAGTTAATCTCAATCAATGCCTCCAGTCCCTTCATCTCATAGAAATCATTTGCTACATAGACTATAACTAAATCCATCATACTATCAGAACCATCTTGTATAAGTTCGTAAATGAATTGAAGAAACAAAACGATCCGATCAACCGAAGTGGATTCTGTAAGCTTCAAATAATTTATAATCGTTCCCATGCCGATCCATTGAGAAACAGACTGCAAGAGAATCGAATCTAAGTGTTAATCTCTAGTCTTCCCCACTGTGGTTCACAACCTCCATCAATATACTGAGCAATTTATCAAATACAGACAAAGATACAAACCGAAATGTTAAAACAG
>JABLTK010042311.1_pt1 | contig 16813 bp, 27 predicted proteins | sample 7160131 | NCBI WGS metagenome assembly JABLTK01 (sample SAMN14651221, study PRJNA627086) | human gut metagenome | isolation source: feces | host: Homo sapiens
ATCAATTGGCCTCGTCCTTGACTTGTATCGGTTCCATCCTTCAGAAGGATGATTTGAGGTTGCTATAGAATCAGCAAGAACAGTACTCACATCTACCATCATATAACTCATTCTATTTTATGATTGGACTCTGTGTTATTGAGTTCGTCTTGTTACGCCAATGAGGCACTTCGTTTCTCGGTGCCGCAAGTCACCGAATCCGAACTCGTTTCCTTTCATTCAAATTTCTCAGAATGGTATGCTCTCGCTGTGAGAAGAAGATGGGAAAGTTGGTTGTTCCCGACAAGTGGAAAGATGGAGCTAGGAATGCAAACCCTGGAGGTATCTCTATTTCTATTTCCTTAACACTGCAGAAGAAAGTGGGTCACACACAGGACCTCAGCGGACAATTGATCGTTCAAAGAAGAGTTCAGGGTATTTTTTCGTTTTATTGATTAATATGCAGTTCAGATCCCATAGGAAAGAGTTGTCGAATTTGCAAGGTTGCAATTGACCCCTTCTATAACTACTGTACGACATGCGCATACAAGAAGGGAATTTGTGCTCGTTGTGGGAGAAAGGTACAAGATACGAAGTTTATGAAACTCTCCAATAAGTAGTTGTGTATCATCATGTGTTTGTACAAACAATGGTTATTCATTCTTCAGAAACTTTGTAGTCGCTAAGCGATCCGTCCATTGTCTCAGAAGCTCAGCAGCTGCCAAATAAGCATTGTAAATGAACCCTTTAAAGTCTCCAATTATTGTTCCTTGACGATAGGATTGAAGAATTGCATCACACCAACCCCGAAACGTATCATTCCTCCCATATAGAGCTCTGCATCCTAAAAGAATACCCATTGTGTAGACTACATATCGTAGATGGAATCGGTGTCGTGGTTTGTCATTCATAATAATCTCATAGGTACGATCCTTCTCCTTTGTTCCTTCAGCAGCCTTCTTCTTCGATTCCTCTACTGACATTTCTCCAGGACGAAGAACCATATGACCTTGGAATGAGGAACGTACAAAGATCCTACGTTTTTGAGGCAATCCAAAATCATCCGTTTCTCCGACATTCATAACAAAAACACGATTCTTGAATTCATATTTCACATACAACCGCTTGTTCTGGATATTACTGTTCGAGTGTTACCTACCTCTCCCACAGCACAATCGTAGAAACCAGGAAGCGAAGAAAGCGTCTGCTGACGTGTCGCTCCATTAACTGAGGATCATGATCCAACAATATATATACCTCGATGAATGATGTGAGAATTCTCAATCAAACACATAAGCGGGATCTTGACATCTAACACTGGTCCAAAGGCGATGTCAAGAATATTTACGTTTGGATCGGTACTGTATTCAATCGCTCCATAATAAGCACAAACAATGTTCAATCCATCAGGACCTTTGCTAAGTTCATTCTCCTCAATCAGGCCAGCCGATACTTTCATGTTCTGAATCAGTTTCATCGATTCCTCTCTGTCGTTCTCATATGCCTGGGGTTAAGGGACCAACACACTCTTACAAGACGACGATCGGCTTGTTCCTGGGAGAAATGGATGAAGTTATACGTGCATCGTTTTCGCTGATTCAGTAATGTCGATTTAGCCTGGTCAACAATATCGTAAATCTTTTGACACTCTTCCTCGAATCCTTCAGGCTTTCTATGGATCAATATTGGGATAAATATAGACTCATAATTATGGAAAATCCGTTGGAATCGATCGTGATGATAGAACATGAGCATATTCTTAGCAGCAGCACGAATGTCATTTTCTGATGCCTACATGAATTAGCAAACCACAATACACTCCGATACATCAGGATCAAGATCCAAAACTCTGTAGTAGTCAATCTCAGTGTTATCCTCCGTTCTAGGGATTTCTTCAAATGGTTTCAGACCTAGGACCCTGAGGTATCCACAAGAAACTGTTACCATTCGGAAAGTGAAGCTCTCCCGAATCCGAAGAAAGAAGTGTCGGAACGATAATATGAGGTTCGCTACTCTCGTCCTTCATTTCCTTAAGAGAGTTGGTCTGTATAAAGGAATGATTGTGAATGTATTTGAATTTCAAGTCATTAATTGTTTCTATAAGCTGTCTACTTTGCGTCTATAGACATATTCAGGATTTGATGGAGATCATCATCAAAGTGCTTTTTTGTTGCCACGTCATCGTCTCCTTCCTTCACTATCCAATTCTTACTTTGCTCTATTTTCCCTCACTTTCCACGGTAGACAGAATATGGAATGAGAAATAAAATAAAAGAGACAATTATAGAGACTTTGGATTCTTGTTTATAATGAGATTCTGCCGTGAGTGATTTCAAGAACAACCAAAAAGATTCTTCTTGAGTGTCTTCATTGCCCCTCAGGTATTTCAAATGCGTGAAATTGTCTCTCTTCATATTGGTCAAGCTGGTATTCAGCTAGGAAGTGATTGCTGGGAACTGTTCTGTCTGGAACACGGAATTAATCCTGATGGTTACAGAGAGAATCAGGAAGACCAGAGTGAGAACTATCGTACTTTCTTCAGTGAGTCTGATTCTGGTAAGTTGGTTCCCCGTGCCGTATTCGTGGATCTGGAGCCTACTGTCATTAATCAGATTCGTAATGGTCCCTCTCGTAACCTCTATCATCCTGATCAGCTGATTTCTGGCAAGGAAGATGCTGCTAACAATTATGCTCGTGGCCATTACACTATTGGTAAGGAGTATGTGGATGTAGTGATGGATCGTCTGCGTCGTATCGCTGATGCTTGTGACTCCATTCAGGGTTTCCTCATTTTCAACTCTGTCGGTGGAGGTACTGGATCTGGTTTCGGATCTCTCTTGCTGGAGAGATTGACTGTGGACTATGGTAAGAAATCGAAGCTCGGTTTCTCGATCTATCCTTCTCCTCTTCTGGGAACCTCCGTAGTGGAACCCTATAACGCTGTTCTGAGCACTCACAACCTCCTTGAGAACACTGAACTCACTGTGGTTCTGGATAATGAGGCTATTTACGACATCTGCCGCAACAACCTCAGCATCGAGAGACCTACTTACACAAATCTCAACAGATTGATTGCTCAGGTCATTTCTTCAATGACTGCTTCTCTCCGTTTCAGCGGTGCTTTGAATATGGATATCAATGAGTTCCAGACCAATCTGGTCCCTTATCCTCGTATTCACTTTATGCTCTCTTCGTATGCTCCTGTGATCACACCTCGTAGAGCTCTGATGGAGAACATGTCTGTGGCTGAGATCACAAGTCAGGTGTTTGACAGCAACAGCATGATGTGCAAGTGTGATCCTCGTCGTGGCAAGTTCATGGCTTGTTGTCTTATGTATCGTGGTGCAGTGACTCCCAAGGATGTTACAGCTGCTGTGACCTCGATCAAGAACAAAAAGACTGTACAGTTCGTGGATTGGTGTCCTACTGGATTTAAGTGTGGAATCAATAGCCAGCCTCCGATGCAGATCAAGGAAAGTGAAATGGGCAAGGTTCCTCGTGCTGTGTGCATGCTGTCTAACAACACAGCTATCTCGGACGTCTTCGGTCGTATGAACCAGAAGTTCGATCTCATGTACGCTAAGCGTGCTTTCGTCCATTACTATGTGAGTGAAGGTATGGAAGAGGGAGAGTTCGCTGAAGCTAGAGAGGATCTTGCTTCTCTGGAGAAGGATTATGAGGAGGTTGCTCTGGAGGAAGAGTACATGGAACAGGAGCTGTAGACTGTTTGTTAGAAATAATCCTAGATTCATTTCCTCGATATGGCAATCTATACACAGGATGAATGGAGACCTCTTTTTATCATTGTTCAGATCATAGCAAATCAGGTCGAACTTAGAATCATGTAATCATGTGTAGTGTTGGTTCTACGCCATCTGGATGACGATTCATTATATGGCTGCTCTTCTACTTCGAATGCCAACTACCTTTTCTATATCGTTCTTCTTCACAGACTATGTACCTAGTATCCATTTATTTGAACTGTAGGAATTCAATATTGTTGATATGCATTTCTATCTTATTATTCTGGAACTAACAATCACTTGTTTCATCATGTACGAGTAGAATGGATTTGTTCCTTTTAGGGTTCCCATTGTTGTTTATATTGCTGAGAGAGCGAAGAAGTGCTTTGATTTCTGTTCAACCATCTTCATAATTCATCTCTTCATCTGCATCTGTTTTTATGTAAGTATGTGGATTTTGATTGATCAGAAGGGAATTCCGTTGAATTTTTACTGGTGGGGAACAATGCTATGTTGTATGATTGGACTAACTCTTCTTAGTAATTGAGTGTGAGTGGTCTTAGTTGTAGCGGAGCGAGTATCAGCAAGACGGGAATTGCAGGACATCTTAGTTGAAGACATTTTGGAAACTGTATAATAGAGTCTTGTTTGTTGAAAAAGTTCAAATGAGAAACAGTTCCATTGATTTGTTAACCTATGAAGGAACGTGCTTCAAAGAAACGACGACGATCCAAGAAGTATGTTGAAGATGAATTAGAGTTCCGATGGAAAGATGCGGGTATTGAACGGAATGGTGAGGGTTAGATTGGTGTATAATGTGTTAGAGATTACCTTTCATGAATGTTTAGCACATGGCGATATGATATTCCATATTGGGGATGCTGTTGAACTACTGTCTTCAACGAAACAAGTATCAACCGAAGGAGATTACAAGGTATGAATGAAATAAAACAAAATAGCAATTAGAAGAGTTGGATTGCCGAGATTGAAACAATGTGGGAAGCAACGGATGGAAGCAAATGGATGGAATGTAGATGGTACTATGCGATCAATGACATTGCTCAATCGTCTAGACCACCATATCGTAAGAGGTATGTTTCTCTATGTGGGAATAAGGGTTAGAGAGCTTTTTGAAACGGATCATGTTAGCAATAATCCAGTCGAGTCAATTGTGGATATAGTCAATGTAGTATCCCCCAGTGAGTGGGAATCTCTTTCTGAAGAGGAGAAGAATCGCCAGTTTTTCTGTGAATTCATCTATTCCGTCAAAACCACCTATATTCATCCAATCTATGGTAAGAGAGATTAAAACACTCATATCTAGATTTCTCTTTGGAGAAAAAGAAAGAACGAATCCGGCTATACTCTCTAATGTCGTCAAAACCTGTTGCCAAATCTAGACGTCGTTCACCTGCCCCTACATCTCCTGTTGATCAATTGGAGAACGCTAAAACTCATCTCCAACTGTCTTGGGTTCCTTCTCACATTCCTTGTCGAGAAGAGGAACATCGCCAAATTGAGACTTATTTGCGGAATAGCATCAAACAGAAGGGAAATGGTTCTCCACTGTATGTATCAGGAATGCCAGGAACAGGAAAAACAGCCACAGTGCGTGAAGTGATTCTCGGTTTGCAAGATGAACTGAATTTTGATGTAGGTTCTGGAAATAGTGATAATCGAAGTATATGGAGCTGAATGGAATGAAAGTGACCTCGGCAGCTTCGGTGTTTTCGATGATGTACCACCACTTGACAAGGAAGTATGTGATGGCCTCTAGAGCTTCAGATGTTTGGATTTGATTGGTTTTTGACTCCTAGCTATTGAATGACTATTTCATGAAACCAAAGAGTAGGTATGAATGAAAGAATTCAGAGAAAGAGCGAGAAAGAGTATTAGTTGTGTTAGCAGATGAGTTGGACTATCTGTTCACGAAGAACCAACAAGTTATTTACAAATTATTTGATTGGCCGAATGAACCAAATTCTCAATTGATAGTGATTGTCGTAATCGACTTTATTGATTACTTATAGGGTATTTCCAACACTATAGACTTGCCAGAACGAATCATGTCATTGAGGAACATTAGTCGATTATCCATGAATCGAATCTCCTTTAAACCCTATTCACGACAGCAGATTGCAACCATCATTAATGTGAGTCCTCTTGATTGATATTAGAGGTAGGATCGTCTACAGGAATGCTCTGTATTTACTCCAGAGGCTATTGATTTGTGCAGTCGCAAGGTGAGTGCCGTAAGTGGCGATGTCCGACGGGCTCTAGCTATTGCTCGGTATCAATGATCATCACAGGTGATTTCATAGAAGAGGAATTGAAATTGCTTTAGAGAGAGGAGAAACAAAGTATTAATATGTGGGAGGGTTGATGGTAGAGTAACAATTGGAATCATTTCAGAAGCAGCTAAAGAACATGTAGAAAGTTATAAAATGAGTGTAGGATATTGGAAAGACGGAAATTCATAGTTGCTTCAACATTGTTCAAAATATCAAGTCTTGTTGTTAATTTCTATTGTTTTACATATGAATGCAATTGGCGTTGATTTTGTTCTTATTTCTGATGTATTTCATTTACTAGTGATTCCAATCTAGATATATTCTCGAATGAGTGCACTTGCTTCCAGGTACTGTAACAAAGAGTTACTCTATCCTGAGTTGCAGGAGATTGCTGCTTCATTGGCCTCTGTAGGCATTATATCTATAGTTCCTCCGTCAACAAAAGTAGTGAAAGGTGGTGGAATTCACAGTAGTTTGATACGCTATTCAAGCTAAACATTCAAGCGGATGATGTGTGTTATGCACTAAAAGATGACGAAATTGCAAAGAAAGAGTTGAGCATTCTAGGTTTCTTACATTTTTGTTTCTAAAACTACTTTCTGTTCTCAGGGCAGAGATTCGACTCTTCTAGTTCTCTGCTAGTTACCTGTTTTAAGTGATTGTGTGATCTTACTTTCTAACCTCACGAATAGATTTTTGTTTGCATAACCAGATTGTACCAGGGACTGTAATAAAGTTACTACATTCTTAGACCGAGTATCAATGGTTCTTGAAACTTCCAATAGTAACAGTAACTCCCATGAAAAGGTAGTTTGCTAAGGTATACAAGTCAGTTTTAGGGGTATTCAGGCTCTCATGAGCCTTCAAATTCAACTTCGTCGTTGAATTCGATAGGTAATATATGTAATTATCAGGAAGATTGTTTGTCTCCATCCTTTTGGGACTATGTATGGATTATCTGGTTTGACCATTTGTAGGAAGGCATTCCGTATGATGCAATAAGTCAGATCATGAATGCCGATGAATACGACAAGTCTTGTGTTTCTGTCAAGCTTGAAAATGATAAGAAGCAACGCTCTTTGTATTCCTCTTCACTGTTGGAAATTTGTTACTATCTGATAGATAGAATGCGGGATGGTTTGATAGACGACGAAAATGGCAATCTTCTCCTGTATTGTGGTTCTGTAATATATACTAAAAACAATTGTTATCGTGTTATTAACTTTATTGATGGAGGTACATTTGGCCAAACCTATAAATGTCGCCACGTGGATAGTGGACAATTGGTGGCGATCAAGGTAGTCAGATCACTTCCTAAGTTCTATGAGCAAGGAAATAACGAGTATTTGGCGCTTAAATGGATTTCAGAACAACCTCGTAACAATACAAATTTCCTAATCTATCTTCTTGATTACACTATCTTACATTTTCATCATGTGTTTGTATTTCCTCTGTATGCTTTCTCTCTGTATCATGTAATATATTTGACTTCTCAAGGATTATCATTGCATGTTATTCGAAATATTGCTTATGAAGTGAGTTATATGTTGTTCATTCAATATAGACATTACAAGCTCTCACCTTTCTTCACCAACATGGCATTATCCATACAGATGTGAAACCAGAGAATATTATGTTTTCAAGGAATTCACTCGAGTTACTCCTCATCCTCTAATTCACATATAGTCTTCGGAATAATCCTATTCGTTTGATCGATTTAGGATCCTGTGCAAACGATACACCGAGACCTACTGCTTTGTGTCAAAGTCTCTATTACCGAGCACCTGAAGTAACATTATGTCTAGGATATGATACCTCCATTGACATCTGGTCGTTAGGATGTGTTTTGGTGGAACTGTTTTTAGGAAGACCCCTCTTCAAAGGTAATTCGGATCTCGAAGTACTTAGTCTAATTGAGTCTTGTGTGGTTGGTGAGAGTTGGCGAATTGATGGTTAGGGACCGATTCCCGCAGAGTTAGTTATACGGAGTCAAATGCGTTCTGATTTCTTTGTGAGTGATAGTAACGACATTTTTCATGTAAAACCGCTCTCTTCAGAACGAGAATCGAAGATTAGGCCATATCGTTTTTAGTACAGAATAACCGTGGAAATAAGATCTAGTTATGAAGATATGATTCGTTATCGGTTCCAGATTGATATATTGGAGGGGAAAGAACAAGAACCTGAAGCAAGTCAATTTCTTCAGTTTTTGAAGTTCTTGTTGTGTCCGAATCCCTGCAACCGACATCCTGCACACTGTCTTTTGCAGCATCCGTTTATTACTGTATTTATAAGAAGGCAGATTGATGAGTAGGGATCTTCGAGTCCATATTCTCCTATTTTTGCTTTTCATTGTTCATTATAGTTCGATGTACTATTGAGGTCTGAAGTCTAGTGATGCTCAGAATCATTATGGTTGTTATGTTGGTGTCCCTCTGGTTTCACCAACCATACCTCCTATGCCAGTTACAATTACGGCTCTACCTTATGGAACTATGTTATGTGATCCCTTGAGGGGAACGATAAGTATCGACTCTTTCTATCGTTCTCCAGGATATTGTTCAAGAGTTTATGACAAACAAAACCGAAATCAGAAACAAATGGGCGGTTGGAGTTCTGATATTAGTCAAGTATCGATGCATCAGTGGAATATAACGAGAAAACGCAAATAATGTTGATGTCCATTAGTTTCATTCTCTTCATATTTCCAGGTGTTTCTTGATGAACTCAAACTTACAGAAACGTTCCTTAGATCCAGATACAACAAAGTCAAAACATCGTCGAGAGGATAGTGGATGTGGGCAAGGGGTCTGATTTCTGTAGAGCCAGCAAACTTCTTTCATGGGAATGAAGATACAACCTTTTTTAATCGGAAATTGTGTTACATTTGCCAGACTCCCAACAAAGCGACTTGTATTCATGTGCATATTTATAATAGACGATAGGTACCTGTGTATCTTGCAAAAAACAGTTCTGCGAAGACTGTATCCGAACTTGTAGTAGTTGTCGCCATCCTGTTTGTACACTATGTTCGAATTTAAAGTGAAGTTGACTGTTTCATATGAGGCATAGTTTTGATACTGGAAGTGAATGTGTGATATGTATCGACTGTTCATGTTCTCTTTAGGATTCTTGTTTGTTCTGCACTGTTTGATACAAACAGAATTTCACGCTGTTCTTGCCTTTTCGTATTGAAAAAGGCGATTCCACAAATCTTCCACGCTACTATTCATATCTAAAACAGGTTCATGAACTGTCTCCTCAGTTATACTAAGTCCTCCCAACCAAGAGAAGAAACTATGATTATCGTCTTGTTCACGGAATTTGTCCACTTCTTTCAGAATACACACTCGTTGTTCATCCTGTGACAGATTCTACACTTCCAGTCAATTTCTATTCCTACCAGTTTCTCCATCAAGGTCTTTAGTGCAGCACCTCCTCGTGTTGATGTAAGATAGGTGATAAGCAGTTGTCGAAGTTGTCTTTGTTCGAGAGTATTTTTCTCATTCTCCTGCTTTGCTTCTTGCTGTGCATCGCGTGTGAGGATTCGTAGCTTCCGCAGTTCATGATCCATAATCTCCACACGAGATTGCAGATCTGTTACTTCCTTCTGCAACATCTCACAGGAAGAACAAGACTCGTGGGACTCTTTTGGAGATGCAGGAGATTCAAATTCCTTCCCTTTAGTTGGAGAAAGAACCTGTTCAGATTTCGTCTCTCTAGCCTCATTCTTCATCTGCCCCTCTGCTGACATCTCAGTCGATCCTGCTGGTGCTTCATTGGACCCTGCTGACATTCCACTGGATGCCGCTGTGTAAACAGCGAGCGAGGCCTGTAGATTCCCCACACACAGCTGAGCAAAGTTCAGATCATCCTGTGCATTCTTCAGTTGAACTTCCTGCTGCTTTAGCTTAGCCTCCAACTCACTATGCTGTTCAACGACTCTCTCATAAGCAGCCTTCATCGCATCTCTCTCCTTCAAACATTCATTCAATTGGCTCTTCAAACTCTCCACCTCCTCCAGCTCCTTCTTATGCAACAACCGCTCCTCCAGTAACTCATCATTCTCACTCTTAAAGGCTGCCAACTGGAAGTTCAGAGACTCGATCTCATTCACCTTCTTATTCATTTCTTTCCTCAACGTCTCTGTATCTCCAGCCTCTTCATACTCACGAATAATTGATTCCAACTTGTGTTTGTCGTTGCGCAATCCAGTGAGTTGATCTTCATACTCCTGTTCTTTCCTCAGACACTCTCGCATTTCATTTCGCAGGGATTCGTAACGTCGTTCTGCTGTGTTGACACTCATCACACTTCGCTCCTTCTCCTTAGCTAAGGTTGCTGTCATATCACTCAATTCCGAGGTCATCTTTTCATTCTCCTCTTGGAGCTGTTTAGCTCGATCTAGAGACTGTGTAAAGGAGGCTTCATTTACTGAAACATCCTCTTTCAGAAGTGCGCTCATTAATGTCGTTAGTTGCATCTGCTGCTGGTCATACTGCTCTCGAACCTTCTGAAGCTCTGCAACAGAGGTTTGAAGGGCCTGCTGAACAGTGGTCACACCAGTGAAGACTCCATCAAGACAGATGTACATTTCCCCTGAAATAGAAGAAGGGGGCGGAGACAGTGTGAGTTTCAGGGCTTGAGGAAGAGAATCCAATTGCTCGCGTACCTGTTGCAGCCAGGACTAGAATGAACGAGCATGAAATTGACATACTGTAATGTCCTCTTTGTTTGGAATAGGAGATATATCAGTTTGTTGCAGACTACTTTCCACCCGAATCACTTTCTCCTTCAATATGTTCATTTCTCGCTACAGATGAGAGACTACATTCAACTGCTACAGAACTCTGGTCCTGTTGCTTCTTCATCTGTTCATCCTTCTCTTGAATCTGGCTTTGAAGTGCATCAATTTGTTTTTGATACGAACTTACTGCTTCTACACTATGATTTTCACAATCCATTATCACCCTTGACCTTAGAAGCAACGATAGAATCTATATCTGCAGGTTCCTTCTTGGTCTAAAATAGAGTAAAGAACAATTTCAAACCTCCTCCAACTCCTTTCGCAATGCGGTCAACTCATTTTCGCGTTCTTGGATCAGTCGACTGTACTCATGACTGAGATCTTGTGACCGCGTTTCTGATTCTCGGAGTTCTTCCCTCAACTTCAGAGCCCGATCCTTGTACCTGGTAATGAAAGAAACAATTTGAAAACAACTTTTCCAGTTCCTGTTTCACTAAATCCAATTCCTCTCCCCGAGAAGCACCGTGATCCTCACCATGTAACGGTATATCACTTTCATAGTCATCTTCATCCTCATAATTGAGGTCATCAACCAGAGAAACGATTCTTGACCACATGGTTGAGGAAACAATGAAAACAGTTCTGTTTTTGGAATCTGTTTAAACACTTCAATCGTTTTGACTTTCTTCTCAGATCGATTCATGGATAGCAAAGCAACGCTTGCTCAACTTGTTCGAGAAGATTGCATTATACCAGTGTATCATGTTCCATTCGTATGTGGACGGCACTCCGAAAAGAGTCCTAAAGATTTTATGGATATTTGTATTGATGGTGTTGATAAAACGGTTAGTCGAGAGTATGCTATTATTTCCTACTCCAATGAAAAGGTGATGAACTTGAACGTTCAATTATCTTTAGAAATCCTATGTGATGGAAGTCAAAGGGAAACAAGGTGCATATGTAAATAGTGAGTGTAGTATCTTAGAGTAACAAGTAGAGAAGATGGTTATTCGAAATGAGAAGTGTTGCTTGTACAATGGAGATGCAGTGTCCTTATTGAAATGTAAATTCTATTTCATGCTTCCAGAAGAAGCGATAGAGATGAGAGAATCAGTTAAACGGCCAGAAAGCGAACCGAGTGAAAGTGATTCTAAGCGTCAAGCAATGTTCTATGTTTGTTACAATCAAGAATACCAGATTTACTAACAATACTCTCTTTTTCTGTACAGTAGAAATCCACAAATCTCGATAGAACCGCGGTTCTCTCGATTTCCTCATATTTGCGATAAGAGACTGTAACCATGCCTATGCAAATTGTGTTTCCCATCGTGATGGTGGGAGTTGGTGTTTCGGCAGCTGCTGGCCTTGTAATGGTCTGTAATAAGCTTCAGTACAAGAAGGTACGTTGAGACCTTTTGAATATGATTTTTGTAGATGCGCAGACCTGTAATGGCCGATGAGTTCGATGACGGTTTGTGGGAACGCGATAAGTGGGTTCGTCAACAGAACAAAATAAATCGAGAACTACGTTCTCAACTTGGATAGGAAGGAAGAGATTCATTCCTTCTAGCTAATCGAAATGTGTGATACTTGGATGTTTGTTGTATTTGTTAACAAAGCCGTTTGAGCCCAATATTTGTTGCAAAGGAATCATAAAATAACCAATACACAATTGTAGAAATATAATAGTCACTACTTATGTACATCGAGTGTACCAAATAGATTTCCATCATAAGCTGACTCTTCTTTATCGGCGTAATATTGATCTCTTATTTTGAAGAATGTCTCTGCTGTCAGCCTACTATCACTTCCAGATTGATGCATGACACCTCTGCGCTGAATCTACATGATAATTAAGACAGAAAACGATTACATTCAATTGATCTGCGAGTTTGTTCAATCCACAATTCACGAAATTGAAATCCTTCAACATAAACTTGACATCAAATACATGAGGAAAGAAGATTCGGAGAATTTGATTAAAGTCTTCTTTGCGATCTGGAAGTTTCTGACCTGTCAAGAGCTTTATCAGATACGCAAAGTCGTAGTCACCATGAAAAGAGATCCATCGAATCTTGTTGTTCAGAACCAGACCTGACATTGTCAAAAGTTCACTGAAACGAATGGGATCGATACCTCGCGAACTGTGAGCAGCAAAATCAAATCCAGAACTGACGAGTAATTGCATTGAACCCTTGTTAGACTCGTCATTCCTTCGTTTCAACTATTCAACCACACACCTACTCAGGATCAAATTGGAAATTGAATTGCCATGTTGGATAGTCCTCAACAATCCTACCATCGGCAGTACATAAGGTGATACCAAGCTGGATGATTTTTAGCTTATCAACGTTATTCTTAAGGATACTATATTCGAAAATATTGGCGGATTCATCTGAACCAGGATAGCAAACCCCAGGAAACTCAGTATCCTGTAATATAACGGATTTCAACAATATCATACCATAGCAATGTATGGATACATCTCAGAAGCCTTCATAAGGCGATCCATCTCCTCTTCTAGGTTTGAATCCCACACATTCTGTAAGTCTAAGTGCTCTCCATTTTTAGGCACATAGTCAACTCCTAGTTCGCTGTTTCGAAAAGAACGAGATGCTGGTAGCATTAATCTATCAGTAACATACAGAAGCTCATTCTTACCAATATCAATATGTACAGCACAAATTACAACGCTTTATAAACAAATCAGGATCGTCTCCCACCAAATGACAGTTTTTGGAGTGAAAAAAGAGATCGGGAATTCCAGAACAATAACAAATTTCTACGTCAAGAGTTCATCACAACGAAGATCCTTTGTAACCAACAAACATAAGAAAACACACATCACTTTAGCAGCAGCCCTTCTTTGACCGTGTCTCCGTAGAAGGAGTTACTGCATCATCTACCTAGGATTTTCATTCCTATATATCTACCTGTCATTTCTACCTCCCAAATATCGTCAAACACAATCACAGAGTCCAAGAGACGTGTCATACACTCAGTGATGTTCTCTCCAGTCTTAGCCGAAGTCTACAATTACAATATCACAAATAATCCCACTCTAAACCAAGTTGTAATTCCACACTCTTTACAAACAGTAGTAATAGCTTCCTCACTAAGCGGATTCTCCGTAATATCACACTTATTCACAAGCAAAATCACTGGCAAAGGCTTGCCATTTGGAAGAAGCGTCTTTTCTCCAATCTGACTCTTCCATTTCTTTACATTTTCCAGGGTCTCTGGGTTTGTATTATCACAGACAATGAAAGCTGCATGGGAGTTGCGATAGTAAACCTAGACCAATGAGCTCTTCGATTTTCTGAAACTACTCTTGAAATATTCTGAAATCTATCCTGACCTGCAATATCCCACAACTGCATTCGGTACGTAATGTCTCCCTTTTTCACTAATTTCAACGTGAAATCAACGGTAGCTGTCGCAATGTGCTGCTCGGAGAAGTCGGAATATACATATCTAAGCAGTCTTCAGAAACACAAATCACTTACTGCTTGATGATAGATGTCTTTCCTGTCGCTGCATCTCCTAAAAACAGGATCTTCACCACTCTTTCCACCGGAACAGACATGATTAGTGACTCTACAAATCACTGTGAACTATTAGATTGGAACCCAAACACTCTAATTACTATACTAGAATAAATAAAAGAGTGAACATAAGGATTGCCAGAAAACAGGTCGATTTGTAGTAGTCTCAGAAATGCTGGAAACGAGTACCAAGGATAGTGATAACGTAGAGCGTCGATGTGTCATTATCAAACCGGATGGAGAGATGGAGGAAACGTTGGTCCAGATCACCGACAAGGAAGCTGTTGCCAATATTGTCGGTGGAGAAGCAGAATTCAAGGGTGAGCTGGAAGGACAGCGAATTGCTATTCTTGGGTAAGATCTGAGGGTTGTGTTGACTTTTAGTGCCAAAGAGACCGACAAAATGGATGTAAATGATCTTGGATTTGTGTTAGTACCCGATCATGGACCATTGAAAGGTGTATTACTGGCATTTGCTCTCGGAGAGAATGGAAAACCTATCGATCTGAATTTAACTCGTTTCCGTCGTTCAAAGAAGAACTTGCGCAAAAGACAGAACTCAACACCCAAGGAAAAGGAAGAGAAAGAAGAGAAACTAACAGTTGAGGAGGACACAGAATCACTAGAAGTGTATGTGCAAGGAATGCCTTATGAAACAACGGAAGAGGATGTTCGTTCCTTTTTCGCAGAATGTGGAGATATTCAAGAAGTCCGACTATCTTAGTATATTCAATTCCTATTTGTGAGATGTAGTTATCATGATTCTGGTAAGTGTCGTGGATATGGATTTGTACGGTTTTCGTCTCCAGAGGAAGTGAAATTGGCTCTACAGAAAGACAAGGAACACATGGGCACACGATATGTGAATGTTTCTCTTCCTCATAAGCGTGAAGCAACAGTTCCCAACAAGGATGTTGTTGTTCCACTGGACTGCAAATCTATATTTGTAAAGAATCTTCCCTACGAAGCAGATGAAGACAGTGTGAAAGGAGTGTTTATGCGGTTTGGAAAGATTAGTAGTGTTCGTATTCCCCGCCATATGGATACAGGACGTCAGAAGGGAATTTGCTATGTCGAATACTTGAATGGTCAGAGTGTAAAGCAAGCCGTAGCCATGAGTGGAATTCTGGAAATGCAAGGGAGAAAACTGACGATTGATGTTGAGACAGGGAAACCCAAGAATTCTTTTCGATCTAGCGATGGACGTCTCTGGTCACATGTTCAGAAGCGTAGTGGAAGTCAAGTCAATCGGGGAAAGAAGCAAAAACAAGAATAACCTGTTTGTTGAAACGTAGAAAATGATTTGTAATCAGCCTTCGTTGAGTTATGGATTGAGATATTCATTGTTTCTCTCTATACTAACCGCCTACTGTTACGAATATCGCTTTCTGTCGTCATAGAACAATCTATGGTGAAATCACCTGTTCTCCATATAATTTGATTATTATCAGGTTCTACACTTCTGTGACATGAAATATCCTCTTGCTAATAGTTATTTGAGTTGTCATTTTCTACCACATTTTCACCTCCAGGATTTCGTAGAACACGACCTATCACCACCCAGTATTCAATACTATATTTATTATGCCAAAAAAAATCCTCACAAGCAATACATATCGAAAGAAAGTACATAGGCGGTATTACTCTATATGGCTAATTACACATTCCTTCTTAATCCTATGAGTATTAGAGTATCTTACGATTTGTGTTGTGGTCCACCTGTATAGTAATCATTCGATATTTGATTACCAAGAACCACTATTCCTATCAGCGAAACCCTTCCTTCTTCCTTCACAATTCTTTAATGAGAGCATTGTTAGGCTTGGTAGCATGTTGGAATTTTCCTCTTTTGTTTGATTTCTAGTTGCTGTGGCTACTTCTATTGTTTGCGACACCGATAAGGTATATGCAAAAATCACGAAGATGTCCATGGAGTATGCAGATGAAGAAGATTTTATGATTTCCTATGGGGGCCAAGGTATCTATTATGCTCCGTCTTTAGTTGACGATGAGGAGAGAGTTATTGAAACCTGTCTTCAGAATACGCCTAATCAGCAGTATACACTCGAATTGTACGATTATTCGTCTGATAGTTGGACAAGCGGAGCTTGGATTTCCATTCAAGGTATTAATGGAAATGTCGTTTTAAAAACAATGATGACTGAAGAATATGAAGAGTATCACCCTCTGTCACTTTATTCACCCATCAACAAAGGCTCTTCATGGAAGTTCACCAACAGTGCTCCTGATGCATGGAAGGAGTCTAGCTATATTGATAGTGAATGGACTACATACACGCCAGGTGACACTTCAATCACTTCTTCAGGTACTCAGTACTATCGACATCAATTTGATGGAATTCCCAATATGGCAGCTATTGAAATCCAGTTTAAATACAAATATGGTATTGTTGCCTATATCAATGGTGCTGAAGTTTTCCGTGATAACATGCCTTCAGGTACTATTGCTAGTAATACTCCGGAAATTTCTTGGTAGGTTTCATTTCCA
>JABLTK010035458.1_pt1 | contig 16810 bp, 8 predicted proteins | sample 7160131 | NCBI WGS metagenome assembly JABLTK01 (sample SAMN14651221, study PRJNA627086) | human gut metagenome | isolation source: feces | host: Homo sapiens
AACCCAAGGGGAGAGAGGAAGGCGCTCCAAAGGCGCTTTCCCCTCTCCCCTTAGGTTTTCTCCCTCACTCTCCCACTTTCCTGACTCCTTTTCTCTTCTGCCATAATGGGGTGTTGGCGATAAGACACACAAACGATTGCGTTTGAAAAGCCGGTATAAGCGGGACGCTGACGCTCTGTTCGACCCGGGGGACTGTACAGATATCTCAGGATAGTACGTTTTTTGGAAATTTCGGTGACAGTGCAGTTGCACCGATTTACTCACGAAATTATTAACAACTTGTTGGCACGGATACTGTTTTCAGCGGTGTTGGTGATATATTCTATTTATACTGCCGCATTGTTTTTTATCCGCTCTAACAATTTGATAAAAAACAACATGCTCCGCCAAGCACTAATTCCCGGCTCCCTTGCCAAAGGGAGCTGGATTGCGACAAGGCTCTTCCATATTAAATATTGATATACTTTGCGATTTCAATAACGTTAATATCCGCTTAGCCTTATCTGTCGCAAGACTGAAGGATCGCTTGCACCGAACCTTTCCTTCTTTGCCAACACCTCCGCTGACAATCCCTCAAGAGTTGACTGAGTTTAACTCAGCAACAGAAGCTCACCTTTACACAAGGGAGCTAAATTGTGATATCGTAAATGGACAATAAGAAACTTTATTTCACATAAGCGAAAAGGATACCGCAAGCTTAAAGCGTTTGCAGTATCCTTTAATTATGTCTTAATTGAATATGCAGTAGCATATTAAGTCCGCCGGTAATGCAACTGTCGCCTATCGTCAACAGTCAGAACGGCGAATTTGCCGCACCCCACGCCGCCAAGCACGGATGCTTATCAGCGGTCGAAACTAAGCTACAAAACAACAGCCACGGTTTTCACCATGGCTGTAATTTTTATTGGTTGTCAGCTTCGTCAATATCCGCCGGTAATGCAACTGTCGCCTATCGGCAACAGTTAGAACGGCGAATTGTCAGCGGCGACCCGCCGCCAAGCACGGATGCTTGTCAGCGGTCGAAACTAAGCTACAAAACAACAGCCACGGCATTCGCTGTGGCTGTAATTATTATTGATTTTCAGCTTCGTCAATATCCGCCGGTAATGCAACTGTCGCCTATCGGCAACAGTCAGAACGGCGAATTTGCCGTGCCCCACGGGCACTTATTCGCTGCGAGCGCCGCGGTTTTCCTTGAGGATAACGTCGTGTGAGCCACCCTCGACAATACTTGTAGAAGAAACAAGAGTGAGCTTTGCGTTCTTCTGGAAGTCGGGAATGTTAAGACAGCCGCAGTTGCACATTGTAGAACGAACCTTTGACAGTGAGCGTGTAACATTGTCCTTTAAGCTGCCTGCATAAGGAACATAGCTGTCAACACCCTCTTCAAACGAGAGCTTCTTGTCGCCGCCCATATCGTATCTCTGCCAGTTTCTTGCACGGTTAGAGCCTTCGCCCCAGTATTCCTTAACATAACTGCCGTTGACGAACAGCTTGTTTGTGGGAGATTCGTCAAAACGTGAGAAGTATCTGCCGAGCATCATAAAGTCAGCGCCCATTGCAAGTGCCAGCGTCATATGGTAATCATGAACGATACCGCCATCTGAGCATACAGGGATATATACACCTGTTTCCTCAAAGTATCTGTCACGTTCTTCGCATACCTCGATAAGAGCTGTAGCCTGTCCTCTGCCTATACCCTTCTGCTCACGGGTAATGCAGATAGAACCGCCGCCGATACCTACCTTTATAAAGTCAGCGCCGCAGTCTGCGAGGAAGCGGAAGCCTTCCTTATCAACAACGTTGCCTGCACCGACCTTAACACTGTCACCGTAATTTGCACGGATCCAGTCGATGGTCAGCTTCTGCCACTCGGAGTAACCCTCTGAGCTGTCGATACACAGAACGTCAGCGCCTGCGTTTACAAGAGCCGGAACACGCTCCGCGTAATCTCTTGTGTTGATACCTGCGCCTACTATGTAGCGCTTCTTGCTGTCGAGAAGCTCGTTCTTGTTTTCCTTGTGCTGTTCATAGTCCTTTCTGAATACGAAGTACATAAGAACGCCGTTATCGTCAACTATGGGGAGTGAGTTGAGCTTGTGCTCCCAGATTATATCGTTTGCTTCCTTAAGTGTTGTGCTTGCGGGAGCGGTTATGAGCTTTTCAAAAGGTGTCATAAATGTAGATACCTTTGTATCTGTAGCCATTCTCGATACTCTGTAGTCGCGGCTTGTTACAATACCTAACAGCTTTCCGTGCTCTGTGCCGTCGCTTGTGACGGGCATTGTTGAGTGACCTGTCTTAGCCTTGAGTTCAAGCACATCGGCAAGCGTCATATCGGGAGCGAGGTTGGAGTCGCTCTTTACATAGCCTGCCTTGTAGCTCTTTACTCTTGCTACCATAGCCGCCTCATCCTCAACAGACTGCGAACCGTAAATGAAAGATATGCCACCCTCCTTTGCAAGAGCGACTGCCATCTTGTCATCTGATACGGACTGCATGATAGCCGATACCAGAGGAATATTCATATAGATAGAACTTTCCTCGCCCTTTTTGAACTTGACAACGGGTGTACGCAGTGATACGTTTGCAGGTATACACTTTGAAGATGAATAACCCGGTACGAGAAGATACTCGCCGAATGTGTGTGAGGGCTCAGAGTAAATAAAAGCCATAGTTTTACCTTTCCTTTCCTGCACCTTTGTGCAACGCAACCCCGGAATAACTTTGAGGCAAACGTACTTTAATCTTGATTAAACGTTGCTTGCCTCAGAGTATTCCGTGTATGCGGTTAAAAATTAAGCCTACTGCAAACACAACTACAGCAGACGCTTACTATTGATTTAATTATACCTTTATAAGCGCCTCTTGTCAAGTCCTTTACAGCGCAAAAATAAGTCCGCAGGACCTATGAAAATTGACGAATTTACCTAACCGTAAGCAGCGTCGTTTTTATTCTTCAATATCCGCACACATTTGTGCACTTTTCATCGTATACCCTTGACAACTTCCGCCGATAATTCTATAATAAAAGCAGTAACTTCCAAAAAGGTCGGATACGATCAAAATAAAGGTGTGATGTAATGAATTTCAAATGGGATAAGAAATATCTCTACTGGGGAGTGACCGCATTCCTCGTTATCGCCGCCGCAATAGTATTCTTCCTCGGTCTTTCGCAAATCAAAGAAATACTTGGCGGCATATTCTCATTCTTATCGATCCTGACACCCGTACTTTACGGCTTTGTCATTGCTTATATTCTCTGCCCGATAGCGACTTTTATCGAAAAGCCGTGTCTTCGCAGACTGTTTTATACTGTCCAGGACAGAAAGCGCGAGAAGTTTGAGCGTGAGCATCCGGGCGAAGAGCCGCCGCCAAAGACGTTCCCCGTCCGCAAAGTCGCAAGGGTAATGAGCGTAGCGATCACCATGATACTTGCCCTGCTCGTACTGACAGGTATAATCTGGGTGCTGCTCCCTCAGCTTATCGATACTATCACAATGCTCGTAAACAATATGCCGACCTATGTCACGCAGGTAAGCGACTGGGTATCGCAGACCCTAAGAAACTACCCCGAAGTCGAGGCATATGTCCTTCAGTTCACAGGCGGCATTTCCGATATGCTCAACAGCTGGCTGTCTACCGAGCTTCTCCCTCAGATGAACAATATCTGGAATTTGATCTCGTCAAACGTTATGAATATAATCAGCGTTCTGATGAACCTGCTGCTCGGCTTTGTAATAGCTATCTACTTCCTCAACAGCAAGGAGCTTTTTGCTGCTCAGTTCAAAAAGGTGCTTTACTGTCTGTTCAAACCCAAAGTCGCTACCAGGATCATCAACAGCACGCGTGAAATAAACAAGTCTTTCGGGCAGTTCATTACCGGAAAGATTTTAGACAGCTTCATTATCGGCATGGTCTATGTCTTGCTTATGAGCATATTCAATATGCCTTACGCGGTGCTCTGCGGCGTTATAATGGGTATCACCTGCATTATCCCGTATTTCGGACCGTTTATAGGTTATATCCCGTGTATGCTTCTGCTTGTGCTCGTTGATCCTATCCAGTGCATCTATTTCACCATTATGGTAGTAATAATCCAGAACGTAGACGGCAACGTCCTCGCTCCTAAGATCATCGGCGACTCTACAGGGCTTTCCAGCTTCTGGGTAATATTCGGTATGCTTGTCGGTCAGGGTATGTTCGGCTTTGTCGGACTTATCATCGGTATCCCGCTGTTCGCAGTTATCTACAGCTTTACAAAGAACAGGGTTAAAAACCGCCTTGAAAAGAAGGAGCTCCCGTCCGACTCCAACGAATACCGCGACATTCATCATATCGATGCCGAAACAAACGAGCCTGTGTATTTCCCCCACCCGCCGTATATGAAAAAGGCAAAGGAAAAGCACGAGCTCAAGGATATCAAAAAGATTTTTGTCAAAGGCAAAAAATCCAATGACAAAAATGACGATAACAAGAACAACTGAATTTGATACCGGCATCAATTGTCGGTATACCGCATATGGCAGGGAGGTATATTCTCACCTGCCATTTTCTGAAAGGAAATATGTATGTCAAAACAATTTGTAGTAACTCCTGCTCAGATGAAAACAGCCGAAGCAATGTGCGAAAAAAAAGGCACGTCCTGCGGCGTGCTTATGCGTAATGTCGGCTCTGCGATCGCACGTCACATTTCGCGCATAGCAAAGCCCTGCCGCACAGCAGTGCTTGTAGGAAGCGGCAACAACGGCGGTGACGGTTTCGCGCTTGCCCATAATCTTCGCAAGCGCGGCTTCACGCCGACCATAATTATGACAGGAGCGTCCCCCAAGACCGATCTTGCCAAAGAATGCTTTGAAGAGTACCGCGCCGATTACGAAAGCGTATTAAGCTACCCTGATGAACCCGAAAGTGTACTCGCAGAAATTGCAAAGTGTGGTGTTATAGCCGACTGCGTATACGGCACAGGCTTTCACGGTGAGCTTCACCCCGATATCAGGCGGCTGTTCTCCTACTGTAACGAAAGCGCGGCATTGCGCTTTTGTGCAGATATCGCCTCGGGCTGTAACGCAAGTGACGGCAGTGCCGATGAATATTCATTCCGTGCCGATATGACATTTGCCCTCGGCGCGGTAAAGACAGGTCAGCTTTATGTTCCTTGCAGTGAATATTCGGGCGATATCGTCCTGCTTGACATAGGCATATCCGAGAGCTGCTACACCGAGTACGATGCCGAGCTTAACGGCGACTCCTTAGCGTCACATTTTGTCAACCGCAGCCGCATAACTCACAAGGGCACGTTCGGCAGACTGCTTAATGTATCAGGCAGTGAAAGCTGTGTCGGAGCGGCGTGGATGTCAACCAACGCCGCTTTAAGGACAGGTGCGGGACTTGTCACGTTAGCGTCTGTAAGCGAGGTGACAGCAAGCGTAGCAAACACTCTGCATGAGTGCATCTATCTGCCGCTCGGCAGTAAGGCGCTGACAGCCGATTGTGCCGACAAGCTGTGCAAAAATGCGCAGACCGCCTCGGCGATACTTTTCGGTTGCGGTGTCGGCAACAGTGACGAAGCCTACCGCCTGCTTAAAAGCCTTATCGAAAATACCGACTGTCCGGTAGTAATTGACGCAGACGGCATAAATTCTCTTGCTCCGCATATAAATGAGCTGAGGGACAACACAGGCAGGCTCATACTCACTCCCCATATAAAGGAGTTCAGCCGCCTCAGCGGATATGATACCGCATATATACTGCATAATAAGCTGAGCGTAGCAAAGGATTTTGCCGAAAAGCACGGCGTACATATTCTGCTTAAGGACGCATATTCGGTATACGCCGCCCCGGACGGCTTCACAGCAGTCAATATGAGCGGCAATGCGGCTCTGGCAAAGGGTGGAAGCGGAGATACGCTCGCCGGAACGATCGGCGGGCTGCTGGCACAGGGCATAGAAACAAAGAATGCCGTGCGGCTGGGCGCATATCTTTTCGGCCTTTCCGCACAGTATGCGGCGCGCGACAGAAGTATGAGCGGAATATTGCCGTCAGAGCTACCTGCGCTCTATCCGTATATCCTGCGTGAATTTTACGGTATAGCCTGAGCGCCGGCGTTGTCCTATCTTATCAAAAGGACGACGTATTATGAAAAGAAAAATCATTATTCCCATAGCGCTTTCCGTTTGTTTTGTCTGCGCTTCGTGTAAGACTGTCAACAAGGCGGAGAGCCCGGATCTCAGCGGCAATATCACGCTCAGCGGCAGACTTACCTGCGAGGGTATCGCCGCCGAGGTAAATCTTGAACGTTGCGATAATATATGGACTGTCTGCTTCACCTCTCCCGACAGCGTAAAGGGGCTTACTGTAACAGATGACGGCACGAACGTAAAGTACAGTCTTGACGGCATAGAGTATAATTACAGCGAAAACTCTCCGCAGTTCACCACCGCGGCAGAGCTTATCACAAGCTGTATTGACAACGCAGGAGCAACGGAGAATGTCACCGTAAAACAAGGCAATGACAGTCTGACTTTAAGCGGCACGGCAGACAAAAACGGCTACACGCTGACGTTTGACGCAAACGGAGAAATAATCGGTGTTTCCGTAGGCGGCTATGTACTTGACTGCTCGGGCGACCCCGCCCCCGAAACCACCGCGCCCACCGCCGATGTCGCCAAATACCTGAAATAGCGGCGGGTGTGACCCGCTTCAAATTCGCCGTTTTATCTGTTGCCAATAGGCGGACAGTTACGTTATCGGCGGGCACAATATGCTACTGCGTACTCAGATATAATTAAGAGGATACTGCAAACTGTTTTAAGTTTGCGGTATCCTTTTTTGCTTGTGTGGAATAAAGTTTCTAAGTGATTAACGGAAGCAATTTGAAAGAAATTTATATAATAACAGTTTTTGATTACGGTTAATAGTTGACAGATCAAAAAGCTCAATGAACGATTATCTCCGCTTTCACAAACACTGCCAACCCTGCACTAATTCGTGGCTCCCTTGCCAAAGGTGAGCTTCTGTTGCTTAAGTCTTGCTCAGCCAACTATTGAGGGAGCGCTGCCAACATCACCACTCCTGCCACCACCGCCAACCCCTCACTATCCCATACAACGCAAAACCGGGCAACGATTTTCCCATCGTTACCCGGTCGTAATTATTGATTTTTGCTTTTAATCAGAGCGTTATTTCGCCGCGGTCTTCCCGCTCACACTACCGTAATTACCGTAAAGCGCCGTCTTACCGCTCATATAGTAAGCTTTAACCCTGAACTTGTACGTTGTATTCTTAGCAAGTCCTGCTTTCCTATAAGTAGTCGTGCTGTTCTTAGCTATCTTAGCAACTCTTACCCACTTACCGCCATTATACATTTCTACTATGTAACCCTGTGCGGAAGTGTTCTTAGTCCAGTTTACTCTGAGTGCGTCCTTAGCCTTGCCGCCAATCTTGACACCCTTTACTACTGACGGATTAGTTCTTGCTGTAATTGTAGCACTGTAGTTACCATAAAGCGCCGTCTTACCGCTCATATAATAAGCTTTAACTCTGAACTTGTACGTTGTATTCTTAGCAAGTCCCGCCTTTCTGAAAGTAGTAGTATTGCTATTAGTGATCTTCGCAACTCTTACCCACTTTCCGCTCTTATACATTTCTACTATGTAGCCTTGAGCAGAACTATTCTTAGTCCAGTTCACCCTCAGCGCATCCTTAGCCTTACCCGCTATCTTAACGCCTTTCATTATAGACGGGTTTGTCCTTGCAGTAACAGTTGCACTATAATTACCATAAAGCGCCGTCTTACCACTCATCTTATAAGCCCTAACTCTGAACTTATATACAGTCGAAGCCTTAAGTCCTGCTTTTCTGAAAGTAGTAGTGCTGTTGCTTGTTATCTTCGCAACACGCGTCCACTTACCATTCTGATACATCTCAACAATATATCCATCAGCAGAAGCATTCTTAGTCCAGTTGATACGGAGCGCGTCAGCCGCCCTACCGCTAAGCTTTGCACCCTTTATAACGGACGGGTTTGTCCTAGCCGACACAGTTGCACTGTATGCGCTGTAGACCGCGGTCTTACCGCTCATCTTGTACGCCTTAACTCTGAACTTGTAGACAGTTCCTGCCTTAAGTCCTGCTTTTCTAAAAGTGGTCGTGTTGTTGCTTGTGATCTTCGCAACTCTTACCCACTTGTTGCCCTGATACATCTCAACGATATATCCGTCAGCAGAAGCATTCTTGCGCCAGTTGATTCTAAGCGCGTCAGCCGCCATACCGCCAAGCTTTGCACCGGTTACTTTTGAGAGTGTAGGCTTGTCAAGCAGTTCATATGTAAAGCCGTTGTCCTTGGCATACTGCTCACCATCTGTGCCTTTGTAGCAATAGATTTTGAAGCTTTTGTATTTATTGTCATTGAAATTTTTGCCGTCAGGATAAAAGCCAAATGCAAATCGGTCTATATATGTCACGCTACCGGGAATTGTTATACTTGTCAAGCGCGGACACTCATAGAAGGCGCGTTCGCCAATACTTAATACGCTATCCGGTATAGTGACGTCTGAAAGACCGGAGCATTTGTTGAAAGCATACCAGCCTATGCTTGTCACAGTTTTCGGTATTATTATGCTTACGAGGTTCGTGCAACCGCTGAAAGCGTAATAACCTATACTTGTTACGCCGTACGGTATTGTCATATTTGTAAGGCTTGCACAATCGTTAAAAGCGTATTCACTTATACTTTTAATCCCGTTCGGTATCGTTATATTTTTCAGACTTGAGCAACTGTCGAAAGCACCGACGCCTATACTTTTTACACTGTCAGGTATTATTATGTCTGTCAGACTTGCACAGCCTTTGAAAGCATCACCTTCGATACTCGTTACATTGTCAAATATCCTATAATTATTACCCTGTTTTTCCGGGGGATAACATATTAGTTTAGTTTTATCCTTATTATACAGAACGCCGTTTACTGAAACATAATTTTTGTTTTTAGCCGCGACTTTAATTTCTGTAAGGTCTGCGCAACCGCTGAAAGCATAGTTGCCTATGCTCGTCACACTGCTCGGTATTGCTATAGTTGTAATGCTCGTGCAATTGCAGAAAGCGCTGTAACCTATGCTTTTCACACTGTCCGGTATCGTTATATTAGAAAGGCTTTTGCAGTCGCTGAATGAAAAAGAGTCAATACTTGTCACATTGTTCGGTATTGTTATACTTGTAAGGCTGTCACATTTACTGAAAGCACATGTTCCTATACTTATCAGACTGTTCGGAAATGTTACACTTGTTAGCTTTTGGCAATTATAAAATGTGTATTCACCTATATCGGTCACGCCATTCGGTATCGTTATACTTGCAAGGTTTGTGCAGTCGGTGAAGGCTCTTTTGTCTATATTCGTCAGACTGTCAGGAATCGTGATATCGATAAGGTTTGTGCAATTATTGAAAGCGCTATAGCCTATTTTCGTCACACCGTCAATTATTTTATAGTTTTTATCTTTTTTCCCTGCGGGAAACCATTTTAAGATGGTTTTTTTCTTATTGTACAGAACGCCGTTCACAGAAACGTAGTTCAAATTTTTGGTTGCGACTTTAATCTCTGCAAGATTTGTACAGCCGAAAAAGGCACTGTCGCTTATATTCTTTACACTGTCCGGTATTATTATACTTGTAAGATTTGTGCAATAGTAGAAAGCGTCATTACCTATCCCGGTCACGCTCATTCCGTTGATCTTCTCCGGAATGTCAGCTGTTTCTGCTTCGCCGTTATATTTTGTAATCTCTACCGTACCATCACCAAGTACGCCGTACTCAAAATCCTCATAAGTCTCTGCACCCGCGCACACCGCACAGATCACAGCCATCGCCGCAAAGGTTATAAGACCTAACACCCACTTTTTCACTTTCATAAAACACCCTCCTTATACTTACTTCGATCCCAAACGCAAAAAGGCACAACCCTCCGCGAGCCGTGCCTGATATCAATATGTAACCGCCATTGATATCAAAATATCGCCCACGGATAATAAACTGCAACTTAATGCTTAACTGTACTTAAAGTATATCATTGTGCTTTTTGTTTGTCAAGCGATTTGCCGCCGGGCTTAATGCTGTGTAAGATCCGACAATGTAAAATTGTGCCTGCATTCCGTTCTTTCTTGACATTCTGCCTGTTTGGTGCTATACTTGCGTTAGGCAAAACTAACCAAAGAGAAACGGAGTAAACTATGAAACATCTGCATTTTGAACCCGAAACCGATGGCTTTTACGGCGCATACCGGGAGTGTAAAACCCCGTCCGATACCGCTATGATAGCAATGCTCGGTGACGACCCCGAGGACTATATGGGCAAAACCTGTGCCAAGTGGCTTCACACCTATGGAATTAACGTTATGTCAATGTCCCCCGGTAAGAAGAATTACAGCCATCATAACTATCCCCTCGAGCGTATAGAAGCGGCTGTGAAATGGCTCAAAGCCCACGGCAACAAGAAGATAGGCATAGTCGGTGCGTCTACAACCGCCACCGTTGCGCTTATCGCCGCCTCTCACTATCACGACATCACACTTACTCTAGCCCTTACACCGAGCGACTTTGTATGGCAGGGATTTGCCCAGGGCGATCTTGACGGCTGTAAGGAGTGGCCTATCGAGAACGAATCCATCGTGTCTGTAGGCGGCAAGCCCGTACCCTATATGCCCTTTGTCTATAAGCACCCCGAGTACTGGCAGACAATAGCCAAAGCGTCTAAGGAGCATGGTGACTCGACATATTCAAAAGACATTTTTGACGATTCCGAAGCCGCCGGACTGCTTAAGGAAGAGCATTTTATCCCGGTAGAGAACATCACCGGTAAGCTTGTTCTTGTAGGAGCGGAAGATGACTCCCTCTGGGATACCGCAAAGTACATACGCCGAATGGACGAGCGCCTGAAGTCCCGCCCCCATTCCTGCAAATACTCGATTTACCTCTATGAGCACGGCACACATTTTGTGTTTCCCGAAAGCGTGCTGAAAAAGGCTCTGCCTGTCGGTGCGGATCTGCTTGTAAAGATGAGCTTCTCTGCGGCTAAAAAATTCCCCGCCGAATGTAAAGCTATGCGTGTCGACCTTGACAAACAACTCTCAGCAGAAATTGTCAGCTGGAAAAACAACTAATATAATAGCAGGCAAAATATTTGCATTGCAAATATAACCGCTTCAACGGATAAAACCTCCATACGCAGATCCACCCTTTATATTATATATAGTATGACCCCGATACAGCCTCGAACCGGAGGCTGTATTTTTTATGTACCATTGTTCATACCAAAAACGCCGCAAAATCAACCACCGTTTGAACCACAAAAACCGACTATACTATTATAATATATAAAGGACACGCTCCCGACATAAAATCGACCCTAAATCGTCTTGCAAGTATACGATTACATTCACAGCTCAGTCACCCTACAGACACGCAATAAACGGCATTTTTGCTGTATACAAAGCCGTTTTGTCAGTTTCTGCCGTGAAACTAAATTACCATTTCATATTATAATCGCTGTAAAACTACGCGAAAAAGTCGATTATATTTGTGCAAAAACACAATGAAAATCCAAACTTCAAATTTGGGCAGATTAACAAATTAAATTACAAAATCAGTCAACATAATCCAATAATTTACTGATTACAAAACGGTAACAAAAAGGTTACAAAACGGTAACAAAAATTTGTTGTGCATTTTCACCAAAAATGACTGACCGAAACTATTTGACATTTTGCAAAACGGAAATTATAATTGTCTAGAGCTTGAAAAAAGCCCAATAATAAACGTAGCAGCGGTTTTCCCCGTATGGGGCTTATCGTACACGGTCAGTGGTGACAGACGGATATAGCCGTAAATTTAATGCCGTGATGCCCATATGGGTACTGCTTAAACCTACAGATATGAGGACGAAAGGCGGATATATGTTTCCCAGATTCAGAAACACCGGACTGACAATACGCATATCAAAGAACGCAGCGCTTAAAATACTGCTGATATTCGGCAGTATCTTCGGAGCATTCCTGATGACAGGTCTGCTCTATTTCAGAAATGATGTACAGATAATAGACGAGAACGAAAAGCGTATTGTTTATACGGTAAGTGACGATCCTTATGAGATACTCAGAGAGAACCATATCGCTCTGGGTGCTTATGACAGGATTGAGTTTACCGGCTTCGAGGAAAACGTGGCAACTGCTACTCTCACTATTGAGAGAGCGTTTGATGCCGACGTACTTGAGGACGGAAAGAAGACAGCTACAGTGCACAGCGTTGATGCCACGGTAGCACAGCTTCTTGAACAGGCAGGCGTTGAGCTCGGCAAGTACGACAAGGTATCACCTTCTAAGGACACAGTTCTTGAAGACGGTCAGAAGATAGCGATCACAAGAGCGTATGATGTCAAGGTAACTGCCGATGGTAAGACAACTACCGTAAAGTGTCTTGATAACACGGTTTCTGAGCTTTTGAAAAGAGCCGGAGTAACGCTCGGCAAGAACGATATGGTAAGCGAGGAGCTTGAAACAAAGATCACCGAGCCTACCGAGATAAAGGTTTCAAGAGTCGAGATCAAGACCGAAACGCAGGATAAGACGATCCCTTATCAGACCTCAACGGTTACGACCAACATTCTGGCTATAGGTCAAAGCGAGGTTCGCACAAAGGGTGTAAACGGCAAGATAAGAACAACTACAACGACTACTTACATCGACGGCGTAAAGACCGATGTCAAGAAGACAACAAAGGTAGTTACAAAGAAGGTTGACGAGGTTATAGCCGAGGGTGCGGCGATCGTAACTCCTTATTGCAAAATTGATGATACGTCTATCGTACTTAAGAACGGCAGGCCTGTTGACTATGAGTATGTAGTATCAGGCAAAGCTACAGCCTACACAGCTCCCGCGGGAGCATACACAGCCAGCGGCAGACTTGCCGAGATAGGCACAGTTGCAGTAAATCCCGATGTGATCCCTTATGGCTCAAAGCTGTACATTGTCGGTCAGTACGACAACATCTGCTACGGCTATGCTATAGCGGCAGATACAGGCGAGGGTATGATGGCAGGAACGATCCCTGTTGACGTATATATGGGCAGCACCGAAGAGCACTATGATGATGCTTGTGCATGGGGTCTCCAGTACGTTGATATCTATGTTGTAGAAGTCGGCAACGGCTAATGCGGCGGGTCGCCGCTGACAATTCCGCCTTTGGATATATTGCCGATAGGCAACAGATAGTGCAACGGCGGGGTCACACAGAGTAATAAAGACAATGATAGGGCGGTCATGGCAAAAAGCTGTGACTGCCTTTGCTTTTGCAGTAAAGTGACAAACAAAGTCCTGATGGCGGGTCGCCGCTGACAATTCCGCCTTTGGATATATTGCCGATAGGCAACAGATAGCGCAACGGCGGGGTCGCACAGAGCGATAAAGAAAATGATAGGGCGGTCATGGCAAAAAGCTGTGATTGCCTTTGCTTTTGCAGTGACGTGGCAAACAAAGTCCTGACGGCGGGTCGCCGCTGACAATTCCGCCTTTGGATATATTGCCGATAGGCAACAGATAGCGTAACGGCGGGGTCACACAGAGTAATAAAGAAAATGATATGGCGGTCATGGCAAAAAGCTGTGACTGCCTTTCGGCAATGCACCATATGGGAAACGGTGTTTTCAAGGATGATGTGCATCGCGGCGACAGAGCTTAAATGCAGCGTTACTGTGTTGGACAAAAGAATAATTGATACGGCAGGCGCTGAAAATGTGTCTGCCGATTTTTGTACCGTAAGAGGAAGCTGCGACCGGAGTTTTGTTGCGGAAAAGCTGTATAATTACCGAACCCGGGCATTGCCGGCAATGTAAAATGTAATGCGGGATCAAGATAAATTGCACGATTTACCCATCTGGGTAATGTCATTCGTCTGAAAGCGGTGTAAAATATAATAAAGAGCAGTGGGCTTATATGAACTTTGAAAATTATAATGAGGAGGTAAAGGATTATGAAAATAAAATTTAAACGCATTACGGCTTTGTTTGCGGCACTTGCTATTATGATAACCGCACTGCCGCTGACAATCATACCTATCAGTGCCGCAGGCACCGACGGTGAAAGCACAGAGTATTCAAGTGACGGATACCTTATCGTCCGCAATTACCGGCAGCTGAGATTGGCGTACAACGGCAGCGAGGAGTCTAAGATAAGGCTTGGCGCAGATATTGACTGCGACCCTGAGGAATATAAACCTAACTATCTGACGAGATTGTGTCCGCCTATAGAAAGTGACAAGACGCTGGACCTTGCCGGTTATACACTTAAAAAGACAGGTAACAGTATTGACTCGCAGGATCATCTGTTAAGCGTCCAATACAGTAAGCTGACCATCGAGGACTCGGTGGGAACGGGTAAAATGTATTTCTATGCCAAGGATGTAGCCCAGAATCTGTTTTTGGCTGAGAACAGAAGTACGATCGTTATAAACGGAGGTACATTCTGCTACACGGGTACCAATGCGATGTATTGTGAAATGATCAAGCTGAGTGCATCGGATCTTGTAATCAACGACGGTTATTTTGATGCACAGATCGGTACTCCGATAAAGCTGGATAACGGTTTTGCCGGCAAACAAAGAACGCTTAATTCTACCGCTCTGATAAACGGAGGTACTATAGTAACTACCTCCAGTATAGCGCTCTCCTCGATAGACGGTTGTGATTATTACGCATCGCTGGTTATGACGGGCGGAACCATCACAAACAAGAGCAAGGGCAGAGTGACCGATAAAACGGGAACGATAATTTCCGATCCGTATTTTGTCCGTGTTACAAGTGACGAGGCGTTACAGAAAAAGTATTACAACATAACGCTCCTGGGCGGAACAATGCCGCTTAGCCCAAATGATATAGAGGTATATTATCCTACCGAGAAGGCGGTACTTACTTCTAAAGCAGGTACAATCACAAATTCTGCAGAAAAGGTAGAGTACACGACTCTGCTTACCGCACCGCAGGCCGGCATTGACGAAAAGAAGGCTATGGCCGCAAGAGGCGCAGACGAGATCTGCAGGCTGAAGACCGACAGAAATAATTATGTGCTGAGCAATAACAAGCGCACACGTTTTACCGTCAACAGCAACAGCGTAGGTAAGATTGACCTGCTCACTCAGGCTCCCAATCCGTACGGTACGGGCGATCCGATAAAAACGGTAGATTGGTATGTATCCAAGAATTTCGGCTCGTTCACAGGAATTCCAGAAGCTATAAACGATCTGTCGTATACGCCGCCGGAGGTTACGGAAAAATGCACAATGCTGTATAAGGCTGTTATAAATTACGGCAATGTGCTGAGAATCAATGAGATAATAATAATTGATTATGACTTTGAAGCTGTAACGGAAATCAAGGCGGTCGTGTCGGGCTTTCACGGAGGTTCGACGTTAAGCGACGTCAGCGTTGCGTCGGGTGAACCCGAAAAATACAGTCTGACGATAAACAATATCCGTGATGTTTACGGAAACAATATAGTAAACGATCGTCAGCTGAGCAAAGGCTTCAAATACAACATATTTATAAAAGTAAAGCTGAACAGCGGATACGTTGCAGCATATACAACCGGCACAGTAAAGATGCGCAGGTTTGAGGATCCCGCAAATGAATGGCAAGCGGCAGACCATATTTACATCGGACTTAACGAGATTGCATTTAAGAGCGTTCTTGTTTGCGATGAAGGAATCAGGACGGTCGGGGTAGAGATCAGCAACTTCCTGCCTTACAGACAGGTAAACGATCTGCAGCTTACTTCGTCGGAACCTGATAAATATTCGGTAACTCTTGTCACGCCGCTTTTAAACACATGGGAATATAACGAAGAGGTTTACGACGATGACGAACTTATAGTAGATAACTGTTATATAGTTGAATTCAAGGTAACGCCTAAGTCGGGATATGCGCTTTCTCCCGGTTATATATTCCGATGCAGGCTTGATACTTACAGAGAAGGATTCTGGCTGACATCCGAAGACAAGGAACTGTTCACGGTTTCCAATGACGGAACGGTAGTGCTTAGCAGTCTGAGGGTGCCGTTTGAAGAGTATGATAAGGATATATATGTACAGATAACGCCTCCGAAGGCAGGAGGAACTCCGGCAAAGAGTTTAATCTCACATAATCTTCCTGAGCATATGAGCCTTATAAGTATTGACTGGTATGACGATGAAGAATGGAAAACACCGACTGTATTTGAGAAGGGCAAGACGTACTGGTGCTATATATACATCAATGCCGACTGCTATGAGTATAATCTCAAAAAAGCAAAATTCTATCTGAACGGAACTCAGGTCAGACAGGATTACAGTTACAATTCAAAATACAAATACTACTATATTCTCGGTTATACGGAAATCAAGATCGAAAATGATGTTGCAACTCCTACAGGCTTTGCGGCGGAATCGGCGACTTCATCGAGTGTTTCGCTGAAGTGGGATAAGAACGCAAACGCGAGCGGTTATGAGATAGAGCAGTACAAGGGCGGAAAGTGGACGCAGATTGCAAAGATAAATAACAGCTCCACGGTTTCGTACAATGTAAGCGGACTCATGGCAGGTACTGCATATTCGTTCAGGTTAAAAGCGTACAGAGATAACTTATCAAGTGATTATGTTACCCTTAACGTCAACACAAAACCGTACACTACAACGGGAATGAAGTGTGCCGCGAAAACAAGCAGTGATATCAAGCTTCAATGGGATAAGAACACTTCGGCAGACGGATACATGATCGATGTATATGACGGCA
>JABLTK010151778.1_pt1 | contig 16805 bp, 12 predicted proteins | sample 7160131 | NCBI WGS metagenome assembly JABLTK01 (sample SAMN14651221, study PRJNA627086) | human gut metagenome | isolation source: feces | host: Homo sapiens
AATCAAGTTGTTAAGATTAGTAATACTAAGATGAAGATTAGAATTGCTTTACCAAAGGAATTAAAAGGGTATAATAAGTATGAAGTTGTTTATATTTTAAACGATGAAATAAAAGAAACTATTCCTGCTAAGGTAGAGAATGGATATATTGTATTTGAAACTACTCATCTAAGTGAATATGGTATTATTGCTAAGAATGTTACTGTAAAAAATCCTGAGACTGCTGATAATATTTTAATAAGTTTTGCTACTTTGTTTATATCAGTTGTTGGTATAGGTAGTTGTCTTATTTTAAAGAAAAGATTTAATTAAGAACCGATTGGTTCTTTTTTTCTTTTTAATTAAATAGTTTTATGGTACAATAATTTTAATTTGAGGTGTATTATGGGGAAAGAGGCTTTTATATATTTAATATTTTTTACTATTTGGATTATAAGACTTTATTATAAGCTTTATGATGAGAGAACTAAGAAATATATTCTTTTTATTGGATTTCTTATAATTTTTTGGATGCTTATCAGGATATTTAAAGATATTATTGATATTTCTTTTTTGGTTAGGTATTGTTGGTATTTATATTATGTTCCTCTTATATTTATTCCGTTTTTGTTTTATGTATTTAGTGATAGTTTAAATAATGGGATGTCTAGTAAAAAGTTTTATTTTTTATTAGTTGTTGCAATTTTATTATTTGGTTTTGTTATTACTAATGATTTGCATCAGTTAGTATTTCGATTTAATGATGGGATATCTAATTTTAATGATTATACTCATTTTTATGGTTATTATATTATTTGTGTTTATATTTTTTCTTTGTATGTATGTGGTGTTATTAATCTTGTTGTAAAGAGTTTTAAAACAAAGAAGAGTTATAAGTCTTTTTTACCTTTTCTTATGATTTTACTTGGGATTTTGTATACTTATTTATATATTAAAGGTGTTCCTTTTATTGCACATAGTAATTTGTCTGTTGTACTTAGTTTTTTTATTTGTTTGGGTATTGAGATTATGTTTTATATAGATTTAATACCTAATAATTCTAAGTATAAAAAATATTTTATAAATTCTGATTTAGATATGGTGATTGTTTCTTTGAATGGTAATATTTTATATACTACGAAAAGTTTTAATGTTGTACCTATTTTTATAATTGATGATATTAAAAATAATTGTGTATTAGATTGTTATGATGAAGTAAATGTTTTGTATGATGTGAAAAGGAATAAGGATAGTTATGTTATATTAAGAAATGATATTAGTGTTCTTAATAAACTTAAAGAAGAGCTTAGTATTAAACAAAAAGAGCTTATTGTACAACAGGAGGCTTTGAAAAGTGAAGAAAAGATTAAGAAAGAATTGTATGAAATTGATCTTAGAAAAAGGATTGTTTTAGAACTTGAAGATAGTCTTTATAAGAAGAGAATAGTTGCTAGAGATATTTTGAATAAGAGTGATATATCTTCTTCTGATTTAGAGAAACTTAAGTTGATAATTGCTTATTGTAAGAGAAAGAGTTTTCTTATTATATCTGAGCTTAATGATGATTTGTATGATGAAGATGGTATAAAGCTTATTATTAATGAACTTCTTTGTGATTTTAATTTTCTTAATATAAATGGTGCAGTAATGGTTAATAAAATGTGTTGTGATAGTTATATTATGTCTAAAATATATGAGAAAGTGTTTGATGTTTTATATAGGGTTAGTGATTTAGATGTTGTTATATTTATTGATTCTGATTATTTAAAGTTTGAAATTAGTGGTGTATGTGTTGAAGAGTTTTCTTTTTTAGAGGATTGTTTAATAAAGACTTATGATAATGATATAAGTATTAGTTTTAGTTTGAGGTGATATAGTGGTTATTGTTACATGTATATTGGTATTACTTAGTATTTTACAAACTTATGTTACTATGATTGAAATATTAAGAAAAGATGGATTGTTTAAGATAGTTATTAATTTGCTTTTTCTTATTTTTATGCTTTTTCTTGGTTTGTATGATATAAATTGTTCTTTTTATAATGTTTTTAATTCTTTGTTTTTTGTTTTATCTATTATTATTTGTGTACTAGTAATCATTAATTTTATATTTTTCTTTAATAATAGGGATGTTTCTATTTTATCTATTAAGAGTGGTATTGATATGTCTTCTTCTGGTATAATGTTTTTAGATGACAAAAAGATTTTACTTATTAATAGTGTTATGGATTCTATACTTAATGATTTAGGTATTTATAATGATTATATTGATAGTCTTAAGAGGTGTTGTTTTAAGAGTTGTTTATTTAAATCTTTAGATAGGGTTTGGTTACTTAGAATAGTTAATGGTAAAGAGGTTGTTTGTTTTGATATTACTGATATTTATTTTATACAAGAGGAAATAGAGGCTAAGAATAAAAGAATAGAAAAGTATAATAAAAAAATTCTTTCTAATTTAAATAATATAGAAAGAATTGAGAAGACTAAAAATTTAATAAAGATAAAGAATGAGTTTCATGATTTATTGGGACATAGACTTTCTCTTTTTAATCAGTATCTTATGAGTGATAGCGTTTCGATTGATGATATTTCTTTAATGTTTGATGATTTATTTATTGATAGAGAGTATGAAGATTTTAATGAAGCTCTTGATGATCTTGTTTCTAAGTATAAGTTATATGGTGTTAATATTAATGTAACTGGTTTACTTTCTAGTGATAAAGAAAAATCGTTAGTTTTATTTGAAATTATTAGAGAAAGTGTTACTAATGCTATTAATCATGCTGGTAGTAAAAATATTAATGTTTTTATAAATGAATCGTCTTTTGATTATGAAATGATTATTAATAATGATGGAGTGAAGCCCAAGAAGAAAATAGTTGAGGGTGAAGGTATTAAAGGAATGAAAAGAAAGGTTTATTCTTTAGGTGGTGTTATTGATATTTCTAGTAGAGATGGTTTTGTTTTAAAAGTTAGAATAAAAAAATAAGAGAAATCTCTTAATTATTTAGTTTTGGTATTACGTATCTGTTTCCTATGCAATATACTAGAAGTTTTGATACTGATTCAAAGTTTAATTTATTTAGAATTGATGATATATGGTTTTTTAATGTACCAAGTGTTATGTTTAATTGCTCAGCAATATCTTCACGATCTATACCACTGCATAAAAGGGTTAATATTTCTAATTCTTTTTCTGTTAGTTTATTAAAGTTTATTTCATCGTCTTTTTTTAAATTGTTTTCTGGAAATAGTTTGTAGCCATTTATTATTTGTTTAATTGAAGTTATTAAAGTGTTTGAATCAATGTTTTTATATAAGAAACCATCTAGGTTATTTTCTTTTGCTTCTTTTATAAATGTTATTTCAGGTACTCCGGTTATGACTAGAACTTTTATATTTTCTTTATATTTTTCTTTTACTAGTTTACCGTTTTTAATACCACTTGAGTTATTTTTTGTACATATATCTGTTAGTACTAAGTCTGGTTTGTATTTATTGCATAGATTTAACATATCTTTTGCATTATCGCTTGTAGCTACTATGTCAAATGATGCTTCAAGTATTTTTTTTAACATGTCATTTAGAATTAATTGGTCTTCGATTATTATAATTTTTTTGTTTTCCATCGTATCACCTCATTTACTAATATATTAACATATTTTTATTTGTTATTAAAGTAGTATTTTTTGATTGTTACTTTAGTATGACTTTTGGCATATTTTATTTATTTTCTTTTTATGTTATTCTTTTTTTAGGAGGGAAAATTATGAAAAAATTATTGTTTTTAATTATTGCAACTTTTACATTTGTTACTTTAAGTGTAGATGTGAATGCAGAGACATTTTATGATGTTTATGTAGATAATGTTAGATTAAGTGATGTTAATTCTACGATTAGTGTTGGGGGAGGTACAGTTTCTTATAATGATAGTACTAAGGAACTTACTTTAAATGGAATTACTTTAAATGCTAGTAATTATGCAATTAATTTAACTAATACTACAGATGAGGTTAAGGTTATTGTAAAGGGTAATAATACTATTACTGCTTTAGGTAATTTATTTGGAATTAGATCTAGTAATAAAGTTACTATTACTGGTGATGGTAAGTTGACTATTAAGTCTGGTTGGGCTTGTATACAAGGAAAACAAGTTATAATTGATGGTGCTGATGTTGATTTTACTACTACTGAAACAGGTCAGTCTACTATTGAGAATGAAAAGGGACTTATTATTAAGAATGGTGCCAAGGTTAAAGCAAAGGGTAATGGTTCTGCTATTTCTTCTTATTCAAATATGACTATTAGTGATAGTGAACTTAATTTAGAAGCTATTGCTGATAGATCGAATGCTATTTTTGTTTATGGTGATTATGGGGATGGATCTTTGACAATTACTAATTCTAAAATTAAGGCAAAGAGTGTTTTTGCTACTGTTTACAGTAGTGGAAATATGAAAATTACTGGTTCTAACTTGGATCTAATTGGGAATGCTGGTGGAATATGGTCAGATTCTTCATTGTTTCTTAAGAATGATAATATAAAAGTTAATAGTCAAAATTATGGTATTGGTGTTAATCGAAATAGTAGTTTTGTTATTGATGATTGTAGTCTTGATATTGTTACTAGTAATGTTTCTTTTATGGGTAATCCTCAATTTGTTAATTTAGGTAGAAAGGTTATTTTGGCTGGTGATGATGCTAATTTATCTTATGATAATATTGTAAGAGATTTTGATAGTGTTTCAAGCTATAAATATGTTAGGACTGTTAATACTTATACTGTAAAAGTGATTGCAGATTCTAATGTTTTAGGAAATATATCTTCTTCTGAAACTGTTTTAGAAGGCTCTGATAAAGAAATAGTTGTTAAAGTAAAGGATGGATATAGGATTAAAAGTATTTTAGTTAATGAAACTTCAAAGAAACTTACTAATGATAAGATTTTACTTAATAATATAAATAAAGATATAGTTGTTAAAATTAGTACTGAGGTAATACCTGCTAAAGTGGAAAATCCTGAAACTTTTGATAATGGATTCACTTATATTTGTGGACTTGTCTTATCTTCTTTAGGGCTTGGTTCATGTTTGGTTTATAAGAGAAGATTTAATTAGTAATTAGAACCTATTGGTTCTTTTTTTTGTTATTTTAAATACTTATTATTTGTAGTTTTTTGAGGTAGTTTAATAATTCTATAATGATATGGATGACATATAATTAACTGGTGATTGATTTGTTTACTAAGAATAATAATATAAGGATTAAAATGGTTTTATTTGTTGTAATAGTGCTTTTTATATTTATTTTTTTACGTATTTTTTATGTTCAAACTGTTTCTTATAGAAAGCTTAGTTTACTTTCTGATGATTTATGGAGTAGGGAACTTCCTATTACGGCAGAGAGGGGTAGGATTCTTGATAGGAATGGTAAGGTTCTTGCTGATAATATTACGACTACGTCTTTAATTGTTATTCCTAATCAGATTGTTGATAAGAAGAGGACTGCTGAGGTACTTGGTTCTTGTTTAGGTGTTTCTTATTCGGATATATATTCTCATATTACTAAGGTTACTTCGATAGAGAGGATTCATCCTGAGGGGAGGAGATTGTCTAAAGAGGTTTCTGATAAAATTAATAGTTATAATTTACCTGGTGTTTATTTAGTGAAAGAGTCTCAAAGGTATTATCCTAATAATGAGATGCTTTCTCATGTTATTGGATATGTTGGGATTGATAATCAGGGTCTTTCGGGGATTGAGCTTTTATATGATGATTATTTAACTGGTGATGATGGGGCGATTAAGTATTATAGTGATGCTAAGGGGAATAGACTTGATATGAGCGAGGTCTATTTGGATGCTACTGGTGGAATGGATGTAATGCTTACTATTGATTATGATATACAAGTGTCTATTGAAAGGGAACTTAATAATATAGTTAGTATGTTTAAGCCTGATAATGCTCTTGCAATTGCGATGAATCCTAATACAGGTGAGATTTTAGGAATGTCTTCTCGTCCTAGTTATGATCCTAATAATTATAAGGATTATAGTGCAGAGACAATTAATAGAAATTTGCCTATTTGGATGACTTATGAACCTGGTTCTACATTTAAGATTATTACGACTGCTGCAGCGGTTGAGGAGGGGGTTATTGACTTAGAGCATGACACTTTTTATGATCCTGGTTCAGTGAAGGTAAGTGGTGCTAAAATAAGATGTTGGAAAAGTGGTGGACATGGTCATCAAACGTTTCTTCAGGTTTTTGAAAATTCGTGTAATCCTGGTTTTGTTTCTATGGGGTTTCGTCTTGGGAAGAAAAAATTATTTTCTTATTTAGATTTGTTTGGTTTTGGGGATAAAACAGGTATTGATCTTAATGGTGAAGGTAAGGGTATACTTTTTAGTTTAGATAAGGTTCATGATTTGGAGCTTGCTACGACGGCTTTTGGACAAGGCGTTAGTGTGACTCCTATACAACAGGTTACGGCTGTTTCTTCAATAGTTAATGGGGGTTATTTGTATAAGCCTTATGTTGTTTCAGGAGTTGTTGATTCTAAAACTAATAGTATTATTTCTTCTTCTAGTAAGACTTTGGTTAGAAGAACTATTAGCGATAATACGTCAAATATAATGAGGATGGCTTTGGAGAGTGTTGTTTCTAATGGCGGTGGTAAAATGACTTATATTGATGGATATCGTGTTGGGGGAAAAACAGGGACTGCTCAGAAGGTTTCTGATGGAAGGTATTTAGAAAATAATTATATAATGAGTTTTATGGCGGTTTTGCCTAGTAATGATCCAGAGGTTGTTTTGTATTTGGCTATTGATAATCCTAAGAATACAGCGCTTTTGTCTAGTTATACTACTACTCCTTTTGTAAGAAAAATTTTGCTTGATATAATATCTATTATGGGGATTGAAAAGCAGTCTATGCAAAAAGAAAAAGATTATGAATGGTATGATAAAAAGTATTATGATGTTCCCAATGTGGTTGGCCTTACGAGGAGTGAGGCAAAGAGGTTGCTTTCTTCGTTTTCGGTTTCTTTTGTTGGTGATGGTGATGTTGTTATAGAACAGAGTATTGCTGCTGGTACGAGGTATTATGATGGCGGTTTGATTAAACTTCTTATGAAATAAATTGTAAAATGAGTTATTTTGGTCTATTAAATTAGTTTTGTTTGTAGTATAATGTTTTGGAAGAGGTGTATTATATATGTTACTGTTTACAAAATCCATTCTTTCTTTAATGATAGGTTTTATAATGGCTGTAGTGGTTGGTTTTTTTCTTATTCCACTTTTAAAGAGAATTAATTTTGGTCAAAGAATAAGTGAATATGTTGGTGAGTCTCATAGGAAAAAAGAGGGTACACCAACGATGGGGGGAATTATTTTTATAATTCCTACGGTTTTAGGAATTTTTTATCTAGTTACGACTGGTAAGATTGAAATGACTTATAATTTAGGAATAGTGTTGGCAGTTTTTATACTTTATGCGATACTTGGATTTTTGGATGATTTTCTTAGTATTAAGAGGGGGAAAAATGAGGGGCTTACTGTTGCTCAGAAGTTTATAGGACAAATAATTATTGCTTTAGTTTTTTTTGCCATTTATATGAAGTTTGATGGTGATACTAGTTTTGTTGTTACGACACTTGGTATTAATATTGAACTGGGATGGTTTTACGGAGTATTTATTTTGCTTCTTATGGTGTGGTTCTCTAATGCTGTTAATTTGACTGATGGTCTTGATGGATTGTCTGGAGGACTTAGTGCGATAGCTTTTATTGCTTTTGCTCTTATTGCACTTTTTGTGGGACAAGAGGATATGGGAATATTTTGTTTTGTTTTAGTTGGTGCAGTTTTAGGATTTTTAATGTTTAATGGTTATCCAGCACGGGTTTTTATGGGAGATACAGGTTCTCTTGCACTTGGTGCTACATTGGCTGCGATTGCAATTCTTACAAGGAGAGAGCTTACTTTGTTTTTAGTAGGTTTTGTATTCTGCGTTGAGGCACTTAGTGTTATGATACAAGTGTTTTGGTATAAGTTAAAGCATAAGAGAATATTTTTGATGACTCCGATTCATCATCATTTTGAAAAGCTCGGATATGAAGAGCCTGATATTGTAAAAGGTTTCTGGATGGCAGGAATTGTTTGTTCAGTATTTGGAATATTCTTTGCTTTGTGGATATAGAAAATTTATTTTAATATTAAAAAAAGTAGATTTGTGTTCTACTTTTCTTTTTTTGTTTTTTTTCCTTGGTAAGAGTTTCTTCTTACAAGTTCTTTGTCTATTTCATTTAGAATGCAAAATTTTTTGATTAGCCATGTTGGTTCAACGAGGTCGTCTTCTTTAGGGTCACCAGTTATTCTGTTTATGATGATGTTTTCGTTTAAGAGTTCTAGCTGGTCGCATACGATGTTTACATATTCTTCTCTTGTTAGGATATGGAATTTTTCTTTTTGATATAGTTTTTCTAGTTCTGTTCCTTTTAGAATATGAAGCATATGAATTTTAATACCATTTATATTTTTTTTGTTTAGGTATTTTACTGTTTCTAACATCATTTCTTTTGTTTCGTATGGAAGACCATTTATAATGTGTATGACTGTTTTGATGTTGTTTTCTTGTAGTTTTTTTAGTGTTTGTTCAAATTCTTTTATGGTGTATCCAAGGTTTAAGAGTTTGTTTGTTTTTTCGTGGATTGTTTGGAGTCCTAGTTCGATAGTGAGGTCTGTTTTTTTGTTTAGTTCGATTAAATAGTTTAAGCATTGTTCGTTTATGGCATCACACCGAGTGGCAATGTTTATGCCTAGAACGTTTTCGTATGTTAGAGTTTCTTCGTATTTTTCTTTTAGATAGTTTATATCACCATAGGTGTTGGTGTTTGCTTGAAAGTAGGCGATGTATTTGGCATTTGGCCATTTTTTATGAAGTATGTTTTTGATGTTAGTGAATTGTTCTTTTAGGTTATCATTTTTATTTCCAGCGAAGTCACCAGAGCCATTTTTACAATAAATGCATCCACCATAGCCTTTGGTTCCATCTTTATTGGGGCATGTTAGGTCTAAGTTTAAACTTACTTTGAATACTTTTGTTTTATATTTTTGTTTATAATAATAGTCTAGGGTGTAGTATCTTTTGTTGGTGTTTGTATTTTTGAACATAGTATCACTTCCAGAGATATTGTATCAGATTTTTTTGATGTTGTCATTTTTTTCATTTGTTTTCTTAGTGCAATAACTTTCTTTGAATGGTTTTAAGTGTGGTTTTTATTTTTTGGTTTTGGTTGTTCTTTTGTGTTTCTAGTGATATAATAGGTGTGAATATCTATTTGGAGGTTTTAATATGGGATATGTATTAGAGTTTATTATTGCTTTTTTACTTGTAATGCTTTATTATTATGTTTTTGAATTTAGAAAGATAAAGAAGCCTGCGAAAAAAGGAGATCCGGTTGAACTCAAGTTATTTTTAAATATGTATAATATTGATTTAAAGAAGATTTCTCGTTTTAGTATTATGAAAAAGCTTTCTTGTATGATTGCTTTTGATATAAGTGTTATGTTGCTTATTACAGAGGTTACGTCTTCTTTTATACTTAAATTTGTTATTGCGGTGCCTTGTGTATTATTTCTTCTTATTGGTAGTTATAAATTGCTTGGTTATTATTATAAAAAGAAAGGATTGATTAAAAATGAATCATAGTGAAATTGAAAAAAAATGGCAAAATTATTGGGATAAAAGTGAATGTTTTAAAGCTAAAACTTTTGATGATAAGGAGCCTTATTATGTTTTGGTTGAGTTTCCTTATCCTAGTGGAGCTGGTCTTCATGTTGGTCATGTAAGAAGTTATACAGCTCAGGATGTAATATCTAGGGTTAAGAGAATGCAAGGTTATAATGTTTTGTTTCCTATGGGTTGGGATGCTTTTGGGGCACCAGCGGAACAATATGCGATTAAGAATCATATTCATCCTAAAGATGCAGTAAAAGAAAATATAAAGACATTTAAAGGACAAATGAAGTCTTTAGGATTTAGTTTTGATTGGGATCGTGAATTTTCTACGACTGATCCAGAGTATTATAAGTGGACACAATGGCAATTTTTACAGTTTTATAAACATGGTATGGCTTATAAGGATACAACTTTGGTTAATTGGTGTCCTAGTTGCAAGAGCGTTTTATCTAATGAGGACGCTGCAGGTGGTGTTTGTGAAAGATGTGGTAGTGTTGTGGAGCAAAAGGAAAAATCACAATGGATGCTTAAGATGAGTAGTTATGCTGAAGATTTGCTTACTGGTTTAGAGGATACTAATTTTGCGGATAGGGTTAAGCTTGGGCAAATTAATTGGATTGGTAAGTCAACTGGGGTTTTACTTGATGTTGATATTGTTGGTGGTGGAAAGTTTTCTATTTTTACTACTTGTATTGAGACTGTTTATGGGATTACATTTTTTGTAATTGCACCTGATGGTAAGTTGATTAAGGAGCTACTTCCTAGGGTTTTGAATAAAGATGAAGTTCTTTCTTATATTGAGGAAACTTCAAAGAAATCTAATATGGATAGAACAGAGCTTAATAAAGGTAAGTCTGGGTGCGTTTTGGAAGGTATTACTGCTATAAATCCTGTTAATGGGAAAGAGGTTCCTATTTTCTTAGGAGATTTTGTTTTAGGCAGTTATGGTACAGGTGCGGTTATGGCTGTTCCTAGTCATGATCAAAGAGATTTTCTTTATGCAAAAGAGCATGGTCTTGATATGATTACTGTTATTGATGGGGGAGATACTAATAATTGTGCTTTTGAAAAGGGTGATTATTTAGGTAAAGGTTGTAAGTTAATTAATTCTGATGAGTTTACTGGTCTTACAGTGGAAGAGGCTAAGGATAAAATAACTGATAAGCTTGTTAAGATGGGGATTGCTCGTAGATTTGATAATTATAAGATGAGGGATTGGATTTTTTCAAGACAAAGATTTTGGGGTGAACCTATTCCGATGATTTATTGTGATTGTTGTGGATGGGTGCCAATGGATGAAAAGGATTTGCCTCTTCTTCTTCCTGATGTTGCAGAGTATGAACCTACTGATAATGGTGAGAGTCCTCTTGCAAAGATAAGTGATTGGGTTAATACTAAGTGTCCTAAGTGTGGAGGAGATGCTAGAAGAGAGACTGATACGATGCCTAATTGGGCTGGTTCTAGTTGGTATTTCTTAAGATTTATGGATCCTCATAATGATAAAGAGTTTGCTAGTATGGAAGCAATGAAGTATTGGAGGAGAGTTGATTGGTATAATGGCGGTATGGAACATACTGCTAGGCATTTGCTTTATGCAAGATTTTGGGTACAGTTTTTGTATAATATAGGTCTTGTTCCTTCAAAAGAAATGATTTGGACAAGGATTAGTCATGGAATGATTCTTGGTTCAAATGGGGAAAAGATGAGTAAGAGTAAAGGAAATGTTATTAATCCTGATGATATAGTAAAGGAATATGGTGCGGATACGCTTCGTGTTTATGAAATGTTTATTGGGGATTATAGAGAGGATGTTTCTTGGAATGTTGATTCTCTTAGGGGTTGTAGAAAGTTCCTTGATAAGGTTATTAGGCTTGGAGAAAAGCTTAATGATAAGAGTGGTTATACTGATGAGATTCTTGCTAATAGAACTATTGATAAGGTTACTTATGATGTGTTTAATCTTAAGTATAATACTTGTGTTTCATCGCTTATGATTATGCTTAATGAGTATGAAAAGTATAGTGATGGAATTACAAGGGATGATTATAGACTTCTTCTTACTCTTCTTAATCCGATTGCTCCACATATTACTGAAGAGCTTAATGAAAAGTATGAGCTTGGTGATGTTATTTGTAATAGTAAGTGGCCTTTGTGTGATAAGAGTAAGCTTCATAGTGATACTAAGGTTATTGCAGTACAAGTTAATGGTAAGGTTCGTGGAGAGATAGAGATTAGTGTTAATGATGATGAAGATTTTATAAAGGATAAGGCTCTTAATGAGGATAATGTAAAAAGACATATTTCTGATAAAGAGATAGTTAAGGTTATTGTTATTAAGAATAAGATTGTTAATATTGTAGTGAGATAAATATTTTTATAAAAAAGCTAGTGATTCCCACGATTAAGAGGAACTTAAAAAAGAAACTAGAGTGCACACTCTAGTTTTATTTTGCTACTTTTCTGTAGGTTTTTGTTTTTATAAAATAAAACAAATAGATATAATTTTTATCTATTTGTATGATAAGAGTATATTTATTTTATATTTAGCTCTTGTTTTAATTTTTGTTCTAGTTTTTTGCATGTTTCTATATCCATTTCTTTGGTGTTTATTAATGGATTTGTTATATTTAATTCTTTGTATTTATTAAATCCTAAGTGATGGAATGGTAGTAGTTCTATTTTTTTGATGTTTTTTATTTTTTTTAGATAGTTTTTTAGGCTTTCTATATATTCTTTGCTATCTGTTATGTTTGGTACGACTACTTGTCTTATCCATACTGGGATGTTTGTTTTGTTTAATTCTTTGATGAAGTTTTCTTGTTTTTCTATGTCTCCTTGTGTTAATTTTTTGTAACCTTCTTTTGTTGTGTGTTTTATGTCTAGTATTACTAAGTCTATGTATTTTAGAAGTTTTTTGGTGTCTTTATTTGTTTGTCCGGATGTGTCTAGTGTTATGTGGATGTTTTCTTTTTTTAGGAGTTTTGCTACTTTTGTTAGGTATTCTAATTGTGTTAAGGGTTCTCCTCCAGAGAAGGTTACTCCACCATTACTTTTGTTATAATATGGTTTGTTTCTTTTTAGTTTTTCTACTAGTTCTTTTTCGGTGTAGTTGTTTTCTTTTATTTGCCATGTTTCTGGATTATGACAATATTTGCATCTTAACGGGCATCCGTTTAGGAATACTACTGTTCTTATACCTGGACCGTCTAGTAGTCCTAGGGTTTCTATTTTATTTATGCTTCCCATTACATTTTTTCATGGAACGTTCTTTTTATTACTTCTTGTTGTTGTTCTTTGGTTAATCTATTAAATCTTACAGCGTATCCTGATACTCTTATTGTTAGAAGTGGGTATTTTTCTGGGTTGTTCATGGCTTCGATTAGGGTTTCTCTTGTTAGAACGTTTACATTCAGATGATGAGCATTTTGAATGAAGTAACCGTCTAGGATTCCTACTAGATTGTTTATTTGTTCTTCTTTTGTTTTTCCTAGGGTTGTTGGTACTATGGAGAAGGTGTTTGATATTCCATCTCTACAGCAGTTTTGGTAGTCTAGTTTTGCTACTGAGTTTAGGGATGCTAATGCTCCGTTTTTATCTCTTTTATGCATTGGGTTTGCTCCGGCAGCGAATGGTTCTCCTTTTTTTCTTCCGTCTGGGGTTGAACCTGTTTTCTTTCCATATACTACGTTTGATGTTATGGTAAGTACTGAGAGGGTTGGGGTTGCATTTCTATAGCATTTGTGTTTTGTTAGTTCTTTGTAGAATTTTTCTAGTATTTCTTTTGCTATGTTATCTACTTTGTCGTCATCGTTTCCGTATTTTGGGAAAATTCCTTCTATTTCAAAGTCTATTGCTATTCCTTCTTTGTTTCTAATTGGTTTTACTTTTGCATATTTTATTGCTGATAGGCTGTCTGCGACTACGGAAAGTCCTGCGACTCCGTAAGCCATTAATCTATTTACGTTTGTATCGTGAAGAGCCATTTGTCCTTTTTCGTAGGCATATTTATCGTGCATGTAATGGATAATGTTCATGGCATCGGAGTAGGTTTTTGCTATTTGTTCTAGGACTTTGAAGTATGATTTTTTTACTTCTTTGTAGGTTAGGACTTCTTCTTCGTTCTTTTTAATGTTTTCTAGAACTTTATCTCCTTTTATTTCGTCTATTCCTCCGTTTAACGAGTAGAGTAGAGCTTTTGCTAGATTGCATCTTGCTCCGAAGAATTGCATGTCTTTTCCTTCTCTCATTGCTGATACACAACATGCTATGGCATAGTCATCTCCATATATTGGTCTCATTACATCGTCGTTTTCATATTGAATTGAGTCTGTTTCGATGCTTAGTTTTGCACAGTATTTTTTAAAGTTTTCTGGTAGGTTAGTACTCCATAGTACTGTCATATTTGGTTCTGGTGCTGGGTCTAAGTTTGTTAAGGTATGTAGTATCCTATAACTTGTTTTTGTTACCATGCTTTTGTTTTTTTCTGTTGTTCCTCCGATAGAGCATGTTACCCAAGTTGGGTCTCCTGAAAATAGTTCATCATAGTCTGGGGTTCTTAGGTGTCTTACTAGTCTTAGTTTTATGATAAAGTTATCTATTAGTTCTTGGATTTGTTTTTCTGTTATTTTTTTGTTTTGTAAGTCTCTTTCAAAGTATATATCTAAGAAGGCATCTACTCTTCCTAGACTCATGGCTGCACCGTTATTTTCTTTTACTGCTGCTAGATATCCTAGATAGGTCCATTGTATGGCTTCTTTACTATTTTTTGCTGGTTTTGATAAGTTGAAGCCATATGATTTACCCATTTCTTTTATTTCTTTTAGGGCATTTATTTGCATTGAGACTTCTTCTCTTAGTCTGATTAGTTCATCGTTCATTTCTCCGGTTAGTTCTTTTAGATCTTTTTGTTTTTGTTCTATTAAGAAGTCTATTCCGTATAGGGCTATTCTTCTATAGTCTCCGATTATTCTTCCTCTTCCATATGCATCTGGTAGTCCTGTTAATAATCCAACGTGTCTTGCTTTTTTGATGTCATCTGTATAAGCATCAAATACTCCTTGATTATGAGTTTTTCTATATTTATTAAAATAAAAGTCTATTTCTTTGTCTAATTTATATCCATAGGCATTTAGTTCTTGATGTACCATTCTCATACCGCCGTAGGGATTTACTATTCTTTTAAGTGGTTTATCTGTTTGTAAACCTACGATTATGTTGTCGTCTTTTGATATATATCCTGGATTAAATTCATTTATTCCTGATGTTTTATTTATTTCTATATCTAATACGTGTTTTTTTAGTTCTTTTTTTAAGAGTTTTTCACATTCTTTCCAGATTTTTGTTGTTTTTTCTGTTTTATTTTCTAGAAATGTTTCGTCTCCTTTGTATGATGTATAATTTTTTTTAATAAAATCACTTACGTTTATTTCTTTTGTCCATTTTCCTTCTTTAAAATTTTGCCATTCTTGTTTCATATTTTACCTCCTTTAATAGTTTAACATTTATATGTTTTTTTAGATAGTGTATTTTTTATATTTTTATAAGAAATAGAGTTTTTATGATGAATAGTTTTTTGTTTTTCTTGTTTTTGGATAGTAATTATGATAAGATATATTTAGATAATACTAAGGAGGTACATAATGATAGTGAAGTTTAAAGATCTAAGTACTAATATGAAACTAGGTTTTATATCTTTTGTTTTTGGAATTATTGCTCTTTGTATTGTCTTAATTGGTCAATCTTATGCGATTTTTTCAGGTACTCAAACAGCTGAGGAAAGTCAAATTGTGAAGCTGGGTAATTTAGAAGTTGTTTTAAATGAACCTTCAACAGGGATAGATTTAGGTCTTAGTCCTCTTTCTGATGTTGATGGATTGTTACAAGAAGAAGTATATACTTTTTCAGTGGAGAATAAAGGGAGCGCTAATGCTATGTATAAAGTATTGATAATAGATGATGAAACAAGTAAAGCATCTTACAGTGGTACTCTTTTAAGTAAGGATATAATAAGAGTAGGGTTAGAAATAAATGGAGAAGAACAAGGACCATATAAGCTATCTGAGCTTAATGATTTATTGAATGAGAAAGAAATTAAGTCTGGTAAGAAAGATACATATAAATTAAGATTATGGATAGATGAGGGTGCAAATATAGATGATATATCAGAACAACAAATATTTTTAAAGTTAAAACTTGAAGCAGAACAATACTTTAGTGATATAGTTATAAATAATTTAGATGAAAGTGGGGCAAACAAACCAGAGTTAACAGAGAATATGATACCTGTATATTATGATAATCAAGATAATGTATGGAGAAAAGCTGGTAGTGCAAATAATGATAGCAATAATAAATGGTATGATTATGATAATAAGATGTGGGCAAATGCAGTTACTGTTTCTGAAACTTTAAAAGCAAATGATATTACTAAGAATAAGAGTGTTTCTTTAAGTGGTAGTACTGTACCTGTAAAGACATATACATCTTTTACGAGTGGTGGTAAAGGAATAAATAGTGCAAATAGTAGGACAAAGATAACAGTTAATATTAATACAGCTGGGACATTTGGTTTTAAGGCAACTGTATCTAGTGAAGCTAGTTATGATAAGTTAACTGTTACTGTTAGTAAAAATGGAGGAAGTGCTACTACTGTTGCAAGTGCAATAAGTGGTAATGGAATTAGTAAAACGTATTCTGATACAGCATCAGTTGGGGATACTTATGTTATAACAGCTCAGTATACAAAAGATGGTAGTGTTAATAACAATAATGATAATGGAGTACTTGATACATTTACATATCCTGCGAATACTAATGTGACATATACTGATAGTTCTACAGCAGGTGGAACATCAGGACAAAATTGGACTGCTGCTGGTGAAACTACTTCAAATTTTTCTACTACAAAAGTTGGAAGTGGTATAACATATAATGATAGTACAAGTAAATATGATTTAAATAGTCCTTTTTCTACTCCAATATCAAGTTCATTGGTTGGGAAGTATGTATGTCCAACAGTAAGTGATACATCTTGTGCTACACCATATAAAATAGTGGAAGCATCAAGTACAATAACAAAAGTAGATGA
>JABLTK010085736.1_pt1 | contig 16761 bp, 19 predicted proteins | sample 7160131 | NCBI WGS metagenome assembly JABLTK01 (sample SAMN14651221, study PRJNA627086) | human gut metagenome | isolation source: feces | host: Homo sapiens
AAAATTAAAAAAACGCATATTTTCGTGTTTTTAGTCGTGGTATAATATTAATATAAATTTAGTGTTGACAAAACTTAGATAGTCAATTTATAGAGTAGATAGAAAATATCTATTCTTTTTTATTATATAAGAAATGCCATATGACATGATAATTATATATTAAATTTTGATGTTGTAATTACTAACCCTAGGTAAATGGAATAAAAATAGTGTGGATTTATACAAAATCCACCTTTTTTATGATATAATTTTATTAGTTTTAACTTTAAGGAAGTGATTTAAATGTCAAAAGATAATAATCAAGAGGTGTTTACTAAGACATCCATAAACTGCTTGAAATTAATTTCCATAATGGGAGGTTGCAAAACCTTATAAATAAAGGGTTTTAACAAAAAAAGTTTTTACAACTTTCCTATAAAAAAAGATATAAAAATATATAAAATGAACTATAAAGCACTAAATTAGTGCTTTTTTTGTTGTACATTTTTTGGGTTGATATTATTCACGCGAACATTTATAGAATAGGAGGAAAAATGAAAGAATTTACTGTATTTAAACCTGGATCTTTTACGGTAATGCCAAATACTCATTTAATGGATAAATCATTATCTTTAAAAGCAGTAGGATTATTATCCAAGATGTTGAATCTTCCAGAAAACTGGGATTATTCATTAAAAGGATTAGTAGCAATTAATAAAGAAAGCTATGACACCATACGAAGTATTCTAAATGAATTAAAAGACCATAATTACATAGAAATAATCAAATCTAGGAACGAAAATGGAACATTCCGATATAATTATCTAATTTTTACAAATCCTTCTCAAAAGGCTGAAATAATGCGAAATTATCCAGATGGTAAAAATCCATATGTGGATAATCCAGATATGGTAAAACCAGATATGGAAAATTATGACCAATATAATATGTATAAATATAATATGAATAATATAAATGATAAATATGATAAAGATGATAAAACAGCATTCGCTGAAAAAAAGCCAATTAATAATTTAACAAGAGAATTAATTAAATTTAATTACATTAAAGAATCAGATAACGATACTTATTTATTTGATTCATTATTTAAAGAATATTTAAGTAATGGATATTCACATAGAGAAATATTAGGAGCTATTCATTATATAGTGCCTAGAGTAACTTCAAGGAATTTCATAGATGAAGATGGTAACGAAATTAAAAATAAATATGGTTACTTTAAAAATGCTATGGAATCAAATTTTGCTAAACTTAATAGTCTTCCTCAAGAATTATACCCGGATGATCCTAATGATCCTTTTTGGAAAGATTTTGAATTATAAAATGTAATACTACTGTAAAATAACTTTACATTATGTTATAATATAATTAGAAAATTGTTTCGCGAAAAAAACATTTTCTATGATGTAGAGGTGAGTAGAGTGGAAAAAAAAGATTTAAAAGATGAATCAATAGAGGTAAAGGTTGAAACTAAAAATAAAAAAAATCCATTATTATTAATTATAATTTTAGTAATTATAATAGGTCTTTGTGGATTTATATATTTTAATAAAAGTGGAAAAGCTGATGAAATTAAAGTTAAGAGTACTTTGGAAAAAGTAGTTGAAAAAAGTGAATTACAAACAATTTCTTATACATATAATTTCATAGCAAAAAAATGTAAAAAAGAAAAATGTGATTTAAAATCAAATAAAATAAGTGATTTCGAAATGGTAGTTTCGTGTAAAGGAAAATTAAATGCTGGAATTGACATAAAAAAAATTCAAGTTGATTTAGATGATGAAAAGAAAAAATTAATTATAAAATTACCAGATGCAACTTTATCTAACGATCCAGATATTATATCATATAATATTTTGAATGGAGATGAGTTAGGTTCAGGTGCAACAGCAACAGCACATAATTTATGTGAAGATATAATAATAGAAAAAAGCAAAAATGATGCAGAAATACTAAAAAATGCGAATGAGCAAGCTAGAACAGTTTTAGAAAAATATTATGAATCTTGGATTAAAGCTTATGATGATTCATATAGTTTAGAAATTAAGTAGGTGAGTGTATGAAAAAGACAAATTTATTTATTATAGTTTTATGTATTATGGTTCTTACACTTACTGGATGTGGAACAGATAAGACAAAGATTTTAAATGAAAATATGAAAAAAATTGATTTTACTGGAGATTTAATTACTTATCAAGCATATTATCATAATATAATTGAATATGATAAGCAAAAAGATAGTTTTTTAGAAAAAAATAGAAAACTTTTTGCTGAATATACTGCAACCGTTGACTTAGGAATTGATATGGAAAAAGTAATAGTTACGCAAAAAGATGAGAATACAATTAATGTATTTTTGCCAAAAGCCAAAATAATTAATGGTCCTAATATATCAAAAGAGGATTTCGACGAAAATAAATTTATTGAATCAAGTGATAATTTAATTTTTAAAAATAATATCGATGCAAATGATTCAACAAATGCGGTTATGCAAGCACAAAAAGAAATGAAAGAAGCAGTAAATAAAGATGAAGAGTTGTTAGATTTAGCAAGAAGAAGAGCAAAAATTATTGTTGAGGAAAATATCAGACAGGTAATTGGTTTATCGGATAATGCATATTCAATTACTTGGGAGTATGAGGATTAATATTTTTTAGAAATATAATTATAAAAATTTTTTTAAAAGAAGACTTAATTAACAAAGTCTTCTTTTTTATTTGAAAGGAGGTGAAAAAATGCCAAAATGTGAAGTCATTGCTATAGCTAATCAATGAATACACTAGAAATACCCTTTAAGAATTTAATGAATGAAAATTATGCTAAAGATATATCAGATAAAATAAGAAGTAGTCATGTTATTAGAAAACAAACTGGTGATTATATTGGTGTTATTGCACCTTATGGATATATTAAAGATCCAAAAGATTGTCATAAACTTCTAATAGATGAAGAAGTTGCTCCTTATATTAAAAAAATATTTGATTTAGCATTAAAAGGAAATAGTAGACAGGATATTGTTAAAGAACTTAATAGACTAAATATTCCAACACCAAGTATGTATTTTAAATTGAAATATAATTTAAAAAATAAAAGAGTTGCATATGAATGGAATTTAGATGTTATTGATAGAATTATAAAAAATGAAACTTACATCGGAAATTTAGTTCAATGTAAGACCAAAAGAGTGAGTCATAAAATACATAATATTGTTACTAGACCAGAAGAAGAATGGATTAGGGTAAAAAATACTCATGAACCTATTATTGATAAAGAAACTTTTAATATAGTAAATGATATTTTTTATATGAGAGGTAATCTAGTAAATAAAAATGGAAAACTAAATACATATTCAGGACATTTAAAATGTGCTGATTGTGGTGCCAATCTTACAATAAGTAGGAGAGGTAAAGATGGACCAGCTTGTTTTTATTGTTCGTCATATAAGAATAAGAAAACATGTAGTAAACATCATATATCAGAAAAAAAATAAATAATATAGTTTTATCTGCAATTAATAAATATATTAATTTACTATGTGAAATAGATGATAAAGTTAATGAAGTTATGATAAATAGTAAATTAAAATTTAATGAAGAAATCAAAAAAATTAAAATAATAGATATTAATAAAGAAATAGATAAATATCAGTTGTTAGTGGATGACTTATTAAATGATTATAAATTAGATTTAATTAATAAGGATGAACTTGAAAATTATAATAGAGTATATTTAGGAAAAATTAATAAATTAAGAATTGAATTAGAAGAATTAGAAAAGAGTAAAATGAATTCCTTTAACGAAGATTGGATTAAAAAATTTAAAGAAAAGAAAGAATTAGATGTTATAGATAGAAACATAATTATTGAATTTATTGATAATATTTATGTACAAGAGGATGGTAATATAAAAATTGTATTTAAAAATAAGGATGAATACATTGAAACAATTAAGTTTCTTAAAACCCATAATTATGTGATATAATATTATTTAGAATTGTCTTAAATTAAAAAATTAATTTTGTGCTTTAAAGTTTTTAATTAAAGAATATATAAAGGAGTGAAATTTTATGGATATGTATCAAAAGAGAAAAATGAGAAAAGAAAATAAAAATACAAACATAGAAGATAATAAAAGTATCGCGAAAACCAATATCAATTGGTACCCAGGACATATGGCTAAAACAAAAAAAGAGATAACAAATATCATTTCTAACATAGATGTAGTTATTAATGTTATTGATTCAAGAGTGCCATATTCTTCAATGATACCTGATTTAGCAAAAATAACAAGAGAAAAACAAAATATAATTGTATTTAATAAATATGACTTATGCGATAAGGAAGAAACAGCTAAATGGATAGAAAAGTATAATAAAGAGGGATATATTATAGTTACTTGTGATTCTAAAAATACTAATGATTACAAAAAAATAATAGAAGAAGTTTCAAAACTTATGAAATCTATAAATGAAAAGAGAAAAAATAAGGGTTTACTTCCTAAGAAAGCAAAATGTTTAATAGTAGGTGTACCTAATGTAGGAAAAAGTACACTTATTAATAAATTAGTTGGTAAAAATATAGCTGGAGTGGGTAATAAACCAGGTGTTACTAAAAATCTAACAACACTTAGAATAAATGATAATATGGATCTAGTTGATAGTCCTGGAATTTTATGGCCAAAATTCGAAAATAATATGGTTGCATATAATCTAGCAAGTATGACGATTATAAAAGAAGAAGTAATAACAATTGAAGAAGTAGCTTGTCATATACTTGGAATGTTAGATAAATATTATAAAGATATATTAAAACAAGAATTTGGAATAGAATATTATAATGATGATGAAGTAGAAGAATGCTTTACTAAAATATCTAAAAAGAAAAATATTCCAGTAAATGGGGAAGTTGACTATGAAAGAGTTAGTTTAATAATAATAAATTCTATTAAACAAGAAAAAGTCAAAAATATTACTTTTGATAGGGTGAAAGATTATGAATAGTTTAAATGAAATAACAGATATTGAATTTTTAGATAAACTTGAAAATAAAATAGAAGAATATAAAAGAATGAGTGAAAGTTTAGAAATAGAACTTACTACTTCAAAAGATAAAAATATTATTGCTAATAAAAAGGCAAAAATAGATGAAAAAATTAGAAAAATGGAATATGATTATAGAGAATATCAAATTGCCATGACACAGCTTTCTGCATCATATGAAGAATATGAATATTCATTAAATCCTGAACATAAAACAGAACTTAAAATAATAATGGAAAAGATTAAAAAAATGCAAAGAATATTGATAAAAAGAAATGCAGAAATTCTAGGATTATGTATTAAAAATGAATCACAAAAATTAAATATAAAAATTTAAGTTTAAATACAAAATTAAATGGAAAATTGAGTTTTAAAAACTCTTTTTTTGTGAAAATTTATTTTTGGTGTTTACATTTATATAAATTGAATTTATAATAATAAGTCAAGAGCAGGAGGAAGCATGATTAAGAGTAATTTGCCAGTAATTTTGTTAAAAAAATTAGTCTTGCTTCCAGGTGAAGAAGTAAGAGTAGAAATTAAAAGTGATATAAGCAAAAAGGTAACAGAAATATCTAAATTATATCACGATGACGAAGTCTTAATCGTTTGCCCCCTAAATACACTTGAAGAAAAACCAGATACATCAGATTTATCTAGAATAGGTGTAGTTGGAAAAATAAATAGTGTTATTGATTTACCAAATGGAAATAAAAGAGTAATAATAACTGGATTGTATAGAGTAAAAATAATAAGCTATGTAAATTATTCAAATGAAGAAGATATATTGGATAGTATTATAACTAGTATAGACTTATCAGAAAGTGAAATAGAATGGACAGCATATCAAAGAAAGTTACAAGCAGAATTAGAACAATATATAGATAAAAATCCTTTAATAGGTAATTCAATAATGAGTGAATTAAAATCAGGTTGTAATTTAGATAAAATGACTGATTTAATAGCAAACTTTTTACCATTATCTTTTGAAAAAAAATTAAATTTAATGTTAGATTCTTCTCCAATAAGTAGATGCAAAACACTAATTAAAGAATTAGCAGTTGAAACAGCTGTTATAGACTTAGAAAGTCATATTGAAAATGAAATTAAAAAAGGATTAGATGATACACAAAAAGAATTCATTCTAAAAGAAAAACTAAGAGTAATTAAAGATGAACTTGGTGAAACAAATACTAAAGAAGAAGATATTTTAAATTATAGAAACTTAGCAAATAGTGGCAAATATCCAAAAAGAATAAAAGAAAAGCTACTTAGTGAAATAGAAAGATATAATGCTACTAGTGAAATGAGTCCCGATGCAGGAATAATAAGAAATTACATAGAATATTTATTAAATGTTCCTTGGTATATTGAAACAAAGGATGAAAAAGATTTATTAAAAATAGAAAAGAAACTTAACGATACTCACTATGGAATGAAAAAAGCAAAAGAAAGAGTTATAGAATATATAGCAGTCAAAAGTATAGCAAATGAAGTATCAAGTCCAATAATTTGTTTAGTTGGCCCTCCAGGAGTAGGTAAAACAACATTTGCAGAATCAATATCACAAGCATTAAATAGAAACTTTGTTAAAATATCATTAGGTGGAATGAGTGACTCAGCAGAATTAGTTGGGCATAGAAGAGCATACATTGGATCTAATCCAGGTAAAATAGTAACATCACTTATAAAATGTGGAAGTAATAATCCAGTATTTTTGCTTGATGAAGTTGATAAATTAAAAAAAGATTACAAAGGTGATCCAGCTTCTACATTACTAGATATACTTGATGTAAGTCAAAATAAAAGATTTACAGATAACTATGTAGATGAAGAAATAGATTTATCAAAAATATTATTTATTTTAACAGCAAATGATATCACAAATATACCTCCCGCTTTACTAGATAGATTAGAAATAATAGAGTTAACTGGTTATACAGATAGTGAAAAACTATTTATAAGTGAAAATTATTTAATACCAACTTCATTAAGAAAGCATGGCCTTAAAAATACAATAATAAAATTTGAAGAACCAGCAATCAAAAAAATAATAAATGAGTATACTAGTGAATCAGGTGTAAGAGAACTTGAAAGAGATATAAATAAAATAGTTAGAAAAGTTATAACTGAACATATAAAATCATCTAGAAAAATAGTTAGTATTAGAATTAAAGAAAATGATATTAATCACTTCTTGGAACAAGAATTATATAAAGAATCAAAATATAAAGAAATTATTCATCCAGGAGTAGTAACAGCTGTAGCCTGTAGTACAGTTGGAGGAGTATCAATATACATAGAGTGTACTACATTTAAAGGAACAGGCAAATACACATTTACAGGATCACTTGGAGATATGACTAAAGAAAGTATAGAAATTGCAATAAGCTATATTAAAAGTAATGCCAAAAGATTTGATATTGATGAAGACTTTTTTGTGAATAATGATATACATATAAACTTTACTGAAGGAGCTATAAACAAAGATGGTCCATCAGCAGGTATAGCAGTAGTAACAGCAATACTTTCACATATAAAAGGAACAATAATAAGTGATAAAATATCTTTAACAGGTGAAATAACACTAAATGGTGATATATTAAAAATAGGTGGTTTAAAAGAAAAAACAATAGCCTGTGAAAGATTGAAATTAGAAAAACTATTTATACCAAAAGATAATATGAATGATATAGAATGGTTAGAAAAAGATCTTAGAAATAATATAGAATTTGTACCTGTAAGTAACTACTTAGAAATATACGAAAAAATATTCTCATAATGAATATTTTTTTTCATATATTTAATTGAGAGGAGAAATATATGAGAGAAATTATTCCATTAAAAAAAGATATTATATTTAAAACTAAAATAGGAGAAATAACTAACATTAGTTTAGAACATGATTATAAAATTCTAGATGATTTAGTTGAAGGAACTGTAAATATAAATGGTACATATAAAATGACAGAAGCAACTGTTTTAGATGAAGAATTTGAATATACAGTTCCATTTGGTATAGCTATATCAAAAAAAGTAAATAAAGATACAATAAAAATAGATATTGATGATTTTAAATACTCAATCTCTAAAGATGTATTAACAGCGAACATTGATTTATTATTTACTTGTGACGAAATAGAAGATGAAAAGAAAGAGGAAGAAAAAGAAGAGGATGACCCACTTGATAATTATTTAAATGATTATTTTAAGGACAATATTGAGTTGCCAGAAGAAACAAAAACAGAAACTATTGAACCAATTGTAAATGATGTTGACATTGATAATAACATTACCAATATAACAAACACCATTATTAATAATGAGAATAAATATTATACATATAAAATATATATTCTAAGAGAAGGAGATACAGTAGACCAAGTATGTAATAAATATAATATTAGTAAAGAAGAATTATCTTTATATAATAATTTAAATGATTTAAAAATAGGCGATAAAATAATAATACCTGAAGTAAATGAGTAAAAAATATAAAAATAGTGTCTTAATAGAAGATGGCATAATTACTAAAAAAAGAAATAATGATTTATTAGAATTATATGAATATTTAGATACAGTTAATTTTAATAACTACCCTGAAATAATAGATATAAATGATAGAGAAGTTAAAACAAAATATATTAAAGAGGAAAAATATCATGAAGTAAGTACAGGTACTGAACTTATAAAAACACTTTCTATGCTCCACTATAAAACAATGTTTTTTAAAGATGTTAGTAAAAATAAATATAAAAATATATATGACAAATTACTATCAAATATAGAATATTTAACTAAATATTATGAAACTGCCATAGAAGAAATAGAAAATGAGGAATTTATGTCACCATCACATTACTTATTTGCTAGAAATTATAGTGCTATAGATAGTTCACTTAAATATGCTAAAGAAGAACTTAAAAAATGGTTTAAAATAGTTGAATTTAAATCAAAAGAAAGAGTGTGCATTAATCATAATAACATTTCATTAGAACATTTTATTCATGGAGATAAAAATTATTTAATAAGTTGGGATAATTATTTGGTTGACACTCCAGTCTTAGATCTATATAAATTTTATAAAAAAGAAGGTTATAAACTTGATTTTATTTATCTTTTAAAAGTTTATAATGAAACTTTATCATTAACAGATGAAGAAAAAATGCTTTTTAATATTTTAATATCAATACCTCCAAAAATAATAAAAATAGATAATGAAATGGACAACACATATAATATAAAAAATACATATTCATATATATATTCTGGTATGAATATTGTAAGAGAAAATAAATAATCTACAATTGTAGATTTTTATTTTTATTTGTTATATAATTACAATAAGGAGTAAAATATGAAAAATAAAAATGGTTTCATTTCAATGACACTTGTATATACATTTTTAATATTATTTCTTTTTGTTATGCTTGCAATATTAAAAACATATTCTAGAAATAATAAAATATTAACTACTTTTAGTGAAAGAATAAATAGTGATTTAAAAGTATCTAATGAACAAAAAAGCAAATTATATTATAGAATTCTAATAGATAATTTGAATTATTCAGATAGTGTAGATAGTATTAATGTGAGTAGTAGTACAGGAATAAATTTCAGTTTACCTTCAAGTGATACAAATGGTAAAGGACTGTATTATACTACTAGTGCAGATAAATCAATTAATGGCAAAAGAGTTTATTATTTTAGAGGTGCTGTAAATAATAACTATGTTATTTATGCTGGACTATGTTTTAGAATAATAAGAACAGCTGAGGGAAATGCTGTCAAGATGCAATATGCAGGTGTACCAACAAATGGAGCTTGTCCCGATGGAACAATTACTTCTCCAATAACTGATGTTGTATATAATCAAACAACAAAAGACAATACATTTATAGGGTACAAAACAGGAGTTGAAAATGAGTGTGAATCAACCACTACTTGTGTTATAACAACACCTACAACAACATATGAAGAATCCACAAATAATAAATTTGATAGTAACGCTAAAAAAGAAATAGATAATTGGACTAAAGATAATATTTACTCAAAGGGTGATGAAATTACAAAATATTTAGCAGATGTAACTTATTGTTCAGATAGAAAAATTACAACTGCAAGTGAAGGATATACTGGTACCGGAACACAATTTGGTTATGGTAATAATATTACATATTATAATCCATATTTAAGATATCAATCAAATTTGCCAACATTTAACTGTACAAATGATAAAGATAAATTTAGCCAGTCATTAGCATCAGGCAATGGTGAACTATTATATCCAGTTGGAATGATTACAATGGATGAATTAATGTATGCAGGTGCTATTGCTAAAAATGGTACAACTACATCAGAAACACATTATTTAGCAAACGGAAATCAATATTTTACAATGACACCAAGTTCTCATGTAAGTAATTATTCAAATATATTTATGCATAATGCAGATGGAACACTTGAAGAAACAAATACTTCACAAAAAGGAAAAATATTTCCAGTTATAACTTTAAGAGGAGATTCTATCATTAAAAGTGGAACAGGACTTAGAACTAGTCCATATATAATAGGAGACTGATTATGAATAAAAAGGGATTCGTATTTGTAGAAAGCGTAACCGTCTTGATAATAGTTGCACTAGCACTAACAATGTCATTATCTAGTTATGATCTTTTAGCAAGTAAATCAAAACAAAGAAAATACTATGATACTCCAAGTGATAAATATTTATTATGGACTGTAAACGAAATGGGAAATAAAACAGGAGTGAGTTATCAAAGTAATTTAGTTGCCTCTAAAGATAACTGTGATACAACTTACATGAATGATGTTATTTCTGATTGTAAACAGTTATTTAGTGATACTAATATGATATATTTTATAATAATAAATGATATAGAAAAAGCACTTACTAATAACCAAAGTGAGAATTACTATGCTACTAAAGTATATGATAATGGGACAATAGAATATTTAAAAACATTAAAAAAATATCAAGATGATGATACAACACCAATTAACTATGCAATAGGGGTATTTTATAGAAAAGGAAAATATTATTATGCTTCAATAATGTTATAATGGAGGATAACATGAACAAAAAAGGTTTTACACTAATTGAATTAATTGTAAGTATAACTTTAGTATCAGTTATACTTGTTTCACTTCTAGCAACACTTGTTAAATTAAAACAAACATATGAAGTTATAGATGAGGATAGTGATATTAGAATATTTAGTGCATCAATATCAAGACATATAAATAATGATATTATTAATAATAAAGGTATTACTAAAGCAAGCTGTAATGAAGAAGGAAATATATGTGATATAAAATTAAGAAATGGTGAAGAAAGGCAATTAAAAATATACACTCTTTCGTTAAATGGAACTAAAGCAATAAAAGATAGTAATGGTAATATAATAAGATATGAAAGAACGGATACTAGTACAGTATCTTATTATGATAAGAAGACAAATAAGCAATCATTTTTAAGAACAATAGAACAAGAAAATATACAAAATAAAGATCAAAATAGAGTCACAACAAGAGGTTATAAATTCACAGGTTTATCTCTTGAACAACATTCTTATGATAATAAAAAAGATACAACAAAACAAGATATATTAAGTATTTTAACAATACATGTAAGTGATGAAACTTATAATATTAAATTATATTCAACAGATACAGTAAAGAAAACTGATGGAACACAAACTCCTAATCCTCCAGTGACTGGGCTTGCTTGTACTAGTGGAAATACTACACTAACACAAGGCTCAAAATATATAAGAGGTTCATATGAATATAGATATAAACAAGAAAGTTTCTGGACAAGAATACAAAGTAACCAATATAGTTGGAATAATATTTCAACTGATGGTTGGGGAGTGAGAATTGTAGATTTATCATCAACTACTCCAATAACAGATGAAATTTGTGCAACTATAGATGGAAAACCAATTGTTTCAACTTCACATATGTTTATTAATTCAAAGGCAACTTCTATAGATGTTAGCAGTTTAAACTCTAGTAATGTTGTAAATATGGAGAGTATGTTTGACGGAGCAGAAGCTACAACAATAAATGGTCTTAACAAATTAGACACTAGAAATGTTACAAATATGGAGCTAATGTTCTATAATACTAAAATTTCTACACTTGATTTGAGTAGTTTTGACACAAGTAAAGTCACTAATATGAATAATATGTTTAGAAATACAAGAGCTACGACAGGCTATGCTAGAAATAGTGCTGAAGCAAATAAATTTAATGCATTAAGTACACCTCATAAACCAGAAAACTTAAAATTCACAGCAAAGTAACTATAAATATAATAAAGGCACTCATAATAGAAAATATTAATTTAACAATTAATATTTTTTTTATATTGATTCTATATTTACTAAGAATAGTAAAACTTTGAAATAAAATAGACAAACCACTAAAACATAAAATAAAAGCTGTTAAACAAAACTTTATATTTAAACTATTATTTATATTACTTACATTAATAACACCACTAGTAAGCTCTAAAATACCACTAAAAATACTAAGTATATATGGATTAATATTAAAATACTTAATTATCAAATTGATTATAATAGTAAACACAATAAGATTACCAAGTATTATAAAAGAAGTATTAATACCTTTCATAATAGAATTGTAAAAAGTATCAAGTAAATTATCGTTATTACTTCTTATATTATAACTTATATTAGTATCATTTTTATTTCTTAAAAATAAACCAATTATTATATTATTAATTAAACAAATTAAATATAAAAATAAACCAAATTTATAATTATTATAAAGACCTATACCAATACTACCAATAACAAAAGATATAGATGGAAAATAAGTATAACACAATAAATTACTAGCATTATTAACACTTATTTCATTATTATCAAGCATATTTTTAATATATATTGCATTAGCTGGATGACTAGTAAATAAACTAAATAAAAATACAGTACTACTTTCACTATTAATTCTAAATAATTTAGATATAAAAGACCCAATATTATCTTTTAAGAATATATGATAATTAAAATAATATAATATATCACTGAGTATAATAAATGGAAAAACACTAACAAAAATTTTATTAAAAAACACAAAAGATGCATTATGAGCAGATTCAATAACAACATCAATATTAATAATAAATATTATAAATATTAAAGTAAGCAAAATATATTTTATTTTTTTCATTTAATTTCCTTATATGTGATATACTATTAATAATGGGAGAAAAATATGATAAAAAAGATACTAAATTACATAAAAAATGATATTAAGAATAATTATATTTCATATATATTATTTATTTTAATTGTACCAACTTTCTTTATAAAACTTGATTATAATATATATTCGCCAGGAGGACTTATTAGTTTAGAAGATAGAATTGAAACTGATAATAAATATATAGAAGAAGGCAGCTTCAATTTAACTTATGTAACATCTAGAAATGGAATAATACCAGCAGTACTTTTATCTTATATAATTCCATCTTGGGATTTAGTACCAGCAAGTGATGTTAAAATAGATAATGAAAGTATGGAAGAAGTAAATCTTAGAAATAGAATTTATTTGGAAGAAACAAGTTATAATTCAATAATAGCTGCTTATGAAGAAGCAGGTAAACCATATAAAGTTAATAGTGTTGATTTAAAAGTAACATATATAACAGATAAAACAAACAATAATCTAAAAGTAGGAGATACAATAAAAGAAATAAATGGTGCTAAAATTACTGATTATGAAACATTAAAAAACGAAAAAGAAAAATATAAAGAAAATGATAGATTAAATATAAAAGTTGAAAGAAATAATAAAGAAAAAGATTGTTATGCAATACTTAAAAAAGATGAAAATGATAATTTATCAATAGGAATATATTTAGCAGTACTAAAAAATATTAGTACAAAAGAAAATGTAAAATTCGTATTTAAAAATAATGAAAGTGGTTCATCAAGAGGACTTATGTGTGCCCTTGAAATATATAACAGAATAACAGATTATGATTTAACAAAAGGTGAAATTATAGCTGGTACTGGAAGTATTGAAGCGGATGGTACAGTTGGTGAAATCGATGGAGTTAAATATAAACTAAAAGGAGCAATTAAAAATAAAGCAAAAGTATTTATTGTACCAAGCGGTAATTATGATGAAGCAATAAAAATTAAAAAAGAAAAAAATTATGATATTGAAATAATAAAAGCTGATAATTTACATAATGTAATAGAAAAATTAAAAAATAGATAGTGTATCAAAAATATTCTTCGTATATAAATAATGGAGGAATATTTTTTTATGATAAAAGACATTATTAAAAGTGAAAGACCAAGAGAAAGATTATTAGAGGTAGGAGAAAAATCATTATCAAATGAAGAACTATTATCAATAATATTAAAAACAGGTACTAAAAATATATCAGTAAAAGATTTATCAAGAAAGATACTAAATGAAATAAAAGATATATCAAATCTAAAAGATATGACATATAACAAACTTATTAAAATAAAAGGAATAGGTACAGTAAAAGCAATAGAAATACTCGCATCACTAGAACTCGGAAGAAGAGTGTATTATAAAAATGTAAAGCAAAAAGTAAAACTAAATAATACAACACTAGTATTTGAGCAATTTAAAAATCTATTTATTAATGAAACACAAGAAAACTTTTATGCTTTATATCTAAATACAAAAACAGAATTAATATCATATAAATTGTTATTTAAAGGCACAATAAACACATCAGTTGTTCATCCAAGAGAAATATTTAAATATGCTTTTTTAGAAAGTGCTAGTTCAATAATAGTTATACATAACCATCCATCAAATAATACAACGCCCTCCAAAGAAGATATAGAACTTACAAATAAACTATTTGAAATAGGAAATATTATGGCGATACCAGTAATAGATCACATAATAATTGGCATTGATAATTATTACAGCTTTTATGAAAATATGCATAAAAATTAATAAACAATATATAATTTAATATGACATATGAAGAATATAAAAATAATAAAAAAGGTAGTAGTACAAAATTATTGTTTAAATCATTTATGAATAAACTTTTTACAATAGTTATTTTTACTATGTTAATAATAATTATAATTAACTATTCACCAAAATTTAGAAATTTTATAATTGATAAAGTATTAAATAACACAATAGATTTTAGCTTTGTAAATAAGTTTATGAATAAAACAACAGATATATTTAGTAAAAATAACACTGAAAATGTTTTTAAAGAAGAAACAAAGCACGAAAAATATAAAGATGGTATTAAATATATAATTGGTGAAGGAGAAAACATATATTTAAAAGATAGTGGAATAGTAACATTCATTGGAAATAAAGATGGATATAATAATACAATAATTGTACAACAAAGCAATGGTTATTATGCTTGGTATGGAAATGTAAAAGAATCAGTAAAATTATATGATTACATAGAAAAAGGTGAAGTAATTGGTACAGGTGATAATGAATACTATTATGTACTTTTAAAAGATAATAAACCTGTTAATATAGATGAGAATTAATATACATAACACAACCTATATATTCATTTTAATATCTTTTTTAAGCGGATATTTTGAATATGTATATCTTTTTTTATTGATAATATTTATTCACGAAAGTGGGCACTATACATTTAGTAAAATAGTTGATTTTAAATATAGTGAAATAATAATATATCCATTTGGTGGGATAACAAATTATAATGAAGACTTAAATGTAAGTTCAAATAAAGAATTATTTACTCTAATAGGTGGTATAACATTTCAACTACTTTTTGTTTATTTAATATTCATTTTATATCAAAATAACTATGTAACATATCATACATATAACATAATAAATAATATAAATAAAATATTAATATCTTTTAATTTTCTACCAATATTACCACTCGATGGAGGTAAATTAATAAATATAATATTAGATAAAATATTTTCATATAAACTATCTTTTAAAATATCAATAATAATATCAATAATTTTTACATTAATATTCTTAATATCAAAAAGAACTTATTTAAGTTTACTTCTTACTATATTTTTAATTAAATGTATCATAATAGAAATAAACAATTTAAAATATAAATACAATAAGTTCGTATTAGAAAGATATTTAAATAATTACAATTTTAAAAGAATAAAAATAATTAATAATATAAATAATTTAAAAAGAGATAATTATCATATAATAAATAATATGTTAGAAAAGAAATATCTAAGAAAATTGTTTGACAGAACCGAGCATTTATGCTAAAATATCAATGTTTGTAGAAATCTTTCTCTACAACCGCATTGAAAAGGTTATATAAAAGATGAAAAATTCTTACCTTAAAAGCGAGTCTTATTGAAGGAGGAATAATATGAAAGCAATATTCGTAACTGGTGGAAAACAATATATGGTTGAAGAAGGTCAAGAACTATATGTTGAAAAACTAGATAATGAAGTAGAATCAGAAGTTGTTTTTGATGAAGTTTTATATGTTGATGGTAAAGTAGGAACTCCTACTGTTAAGGGTGCTAAAGTTGTTGCTAAAGTATTAAAACATGGTAAACAAAAGAAAGTACTTGTGTTTAAATATAAACCAAAGAAAAAATATAGAAAAACTCAAGGACATAGACAACCTTATACTAAGATTCTTATCAAATCTATTTCAAAATAATGATAAAAGTAAGAAT
>JABLTK010103036.1_pt1 | contig 16754 bp, 24 predicted proteins | sample 7160131 | NCBI WGS metagenome assembly JABLTK01 (sample SAMN14651221, study PRJNA627086) | human gut metagenome | isolation source: feces | host: Homo sapiens
AGTAGAGTTATTATCACAGTCATCTCTACCATTAGTAGATTCACCATTATCATTCTTATCAGCAGACTGATCCTTAGTATCCTTGAGATCAGCTAAATCATTCTTAGAATCAGTAGAGTCATTCGTCTTGTTTCCGAATAGACCACCACCATTACTGAATGAAGGAATAGGAGGTTGAGGAGTTGAATCATCCTTCTTACTGAATAAACCACCATCATTACTGAATGAAGGAATAGGAGGCTGAGGAGTAGAATCATCTTTCGTGCTGAATAGACCCTTACCAACAAATGAAGGAGGAGTAGACTGAGGAGTAGAATCATCCTTCTTACTGAATAAACCACCACCATTACTGAATGAAGGAATAGGAGGCTGAGGAGTTGAATCATCCTTCTTACTGAATAAACCACCACCATTACTGATTGAAGGGGTAGGAGGTTGAGGAGTTGAATCATCTTTCGTGCTGAATAGACCTTTACCAACAAATGAAGGAGGAGTAGACTGAGGAATAGAGTCATCCTTCTTACTGAATAGACCACCACCACTACCGAAGGAAGGAAGACGAGGCTGAGTAATCGAATCATCTCTCTTGCTGAATAGACCTTTACCATTGAATGAAGGGGCAGAAGGTTGAGGAGTGGAAGTATTCTTAGTACTTCCAAATAGACCATTACCATTTCTGACTACAGGAATAGGAGGTTGAGTCGATTTATCCTTAGCATCACCAACTTCATCCTTTACATCAACAGTTTCATTCTCATTCGAAACATCAACAACAGGTTGAGAGACAGATTCACCTTCTTGGGACAAAAAATTACTATCCTTATTTGCATTATCAGAGTGCCTTCCTTTTGATACAGAAGGAGGATTATTAATCCGATTACCATTGGAGGAACTAAATCCTCCTTTAACTGGAATAGAACCACCAAATAAACCATTACTAGCAGCATATATGTGAGATTTCGTCACATCCTCTGAAGCTGAAAGTTCTCCAAAACAGGGTTCTTCCATATCTGCATCTGATGATGTGTTTGGAGCATTTGTATTATTCATTTTCTCAACAGAGGATGAGAAAAAGCAGATTCTAGACTATTCTTTTAGAGTCTCTTATTTGCGCAACGACATACACAAAGTGTGGTGGAATACAATTTAATCCGCAACTAGTTCATTTGTTTGAGATGTTCGTTTCTACTTCGAAGTGGGTCTCTCTTCTTTTGGCTATCGTTACCATGATTACGTGGGGAACGAACAAGATTGCTGTGAAGTACTTGACGTATCCCGTTTCTCTATACACAATTGACTTCTTTACATGGGTATTTATCTTCCATACCGTTTTTAGCTTGACTCTGGGAGCTAAATGGTTTGGAAATGTGAGAGAAGACACATTTGAGAATATTGTAGAGATATTCCGTCAGGGAGTAGTAATTTCTGACTTGTTTTGATTGTAGTGGAAGGAATCTCTTTACAAGATTGGTGGACCTTTTGTTGCTGGAGCAACAACCATGGGTTTCACCTTGATTATGTTTGTTTTAGTTGATGGTTATGGTCTTACCAGTGCCATTCCTCTTCTCTTTGGTTCTTCGATGCTTCTAGGTGTTATTATTGTTTATTTCATGGAGGAAGACAAGGGTGATGCGTGGTACATTTTCAGCGGTGTCGCCATCTTGTTTATTGCTGTTGTTTTGAATACAATTGCTTCAAAGTCAATTCAATTTGTTATTCTGATATATAGTATGAATGCAAAGTGCCAGGAGAAGAGAGAAGCTGAGAAGAAGGATGATGAAAAGAAAGAGGTTGAGAAGAAGGAAACAGAAGAAGTAACAGTTCCTCTTGTTGAAGAACCTGAGAAGAAAGTATTTCTATTAGTGGTTTCTAATTCATAGTTGTCTACTGGTACATTCATTCTCTTAGGTCTTTCAGCTGCTCTCTGTGATGTCTTCTATGCTCCTTGTACTGCTATGGGAAATCGTACTCCTATTCCTCTTTCTCCCTATGTATCGAATAATGGGTATTCCTAATATTTAGGGTATTTTCCAAGTTGTTAGTTTCGCTTCATTTGTTACCGTATTCCCATTTGCTTAGTAGATTCTTCCATCTCTCCTCACTTTTAGTATTGTCATGCGTCACCCTCTGAAGGGAGCTAAATGTACTTATTCAGATTGGTTCCATGCAACATGGCGTCAGCGATGGCCTGGTATGATTGAATACATGCTTTGATCAGTAGCAATTTGGTCTGCGTTCCTATTGGCTCTGGGTAACTGGGGATATGCTTCAGCTGGATCTCAACTGGGTTTTGCTATTGGATATGCTCTGAGTCGTGGTACTCTCTTGGTATCGGCTCTGTTAGGTGTGTTTGTTTACCGTGAGTTTAATGGTGCTGATTGTAAGACCTGGACAGTTCAACTAGCTGCTCTGTATCTCTTCTTCGCTGCTATCTTGCTTGAAGCAATGGCAAAGTAATGTAGTCGTTTCATCATCTTGTTGAAAGAAACACATTCATATTACAAACTCCATCGACATCCACACTTTGAACAAGTAACAGACCAAGATTTAGAAGAGAAACCACAATGAGGACAAAAACGATCCATCTTACTGCCTGTAGTACTATTCATAGTTTGTTTCCATTGTATTTGATTACTTGATACACCCCAGCTGTAAGTTTTTCCATCAGGAGTATCATAAGTTAACCAATGAGAATTTCGTGGATAACAGTAACTTGATTTGCTTAATTTCGTATCTTCATTAGGTTTTATCCAACTTACTTCCTTGCTATCAGCATCATAATAGAATTCTTTTCCTCCTTGTTTGCTAACAACATGTTTCCATCTTTCATTCATTGAATTCAATTCAATGCAATATTGACTCATTGGCTTCTCCCATGCTAATCGTTCATTATTACGACAATGTAAACAAAACACAGTTTTATCTTCAGCATTTGCACGAGGATCAGCAACCATATCGATCATACAGTTTGAACAGATGACTCTTCCACATCCTCGACACAAAACAGCTTGTAACGTACCTCTTACCATATTGGCAGGTGTTGAATCACGACCAGTATTAGTGCCATTTTTTGTCATTACTTCATCATCAGATACAATCTCACAGTTCCCATTGCATACATCACAAATATGATGTCGTTTTTTTGTACTTCGAATACTCGATTCAATCATCTTATACCACATCGATACAACACTTCCATTATAACTACCTCCTTCAGATTCAAAGAAATAGATACACTTCTCAGCATCTTGCATGATGATCACATCATCTTCCAACTCCACTGTAGAATCAACTATAATCATCATTACTCATTCATACATACTCAAATAAAACCTTCCTCGTAATCTGTACATTCCTCCTTCAAGTACGCCATATAACAGCAAATCATCAAACAGCACAAACTGCATTCGTTGCTCGTGTGCTCCATCTCGCGAACCAACCAAACATATGAAGATTTCTTGTTTGATGAATTGACGTGCAGCTGCCAAAATTTCCGTTGGAGGATCGATCTTACTCAACAGATTCATCAACTCCGCATTCTGACGTGATTCAATCAGAAGATCAAGATCGAGGAGTAGCTTCTTAAGTTTGGGATACTGTTCTGTCAACACGGGATAGTCTGGATCACTTTCCAATGTATTATCGAGAATTGTTTTGATGAGAAGGTCAATACGTCCCGGACGTTTCAAAACACGATCTAGATAGTCCTAATCAATTAGCCGTTAGCTGAAATAGTACAATTAATGAGATTTGTTCAGAAACATTTGTGGAAGAATGCCATCGTGTGTCTTCTAACCATTTGTAGAATGGATCCTTTTCTTTTAATTGATTTAGGTATGATAGGGACTTCTCTGCATGACGAAAGAATACTTTGTAACTAAGGATGAAAAAGATGTCACTGATATACCATGAGACAAATCGGATCAATGTATCCCTTAGAAATATACCGATTCGCGCTTTCATACAGTTATCATCCGTCAACTCACCAATTACAGGTTTCTTGTCCTTTTCAGTTCCTGAAACTAGTGAACTGATAATCTCTTCGGAAGCCCCTTTGATTAAGTCTATTCCGTCAAATAGTTGTTCACACTGCATTGGAAACTTGTCTTTCATTGGTATCATATAAACACGTTCAATGGCTCTGTAGGTTACGAATTTACGAATTTATTTACTCTAACTGTACCAACAACCTTTGTTCCGTTGTGACAAACTCTTTGATGTTATCGATGCGCTTCTTGCGCATCTTCCTTCGTTTGTCATCCATCTCAACTTGTAGCGCTGAAGAATTGTTGTTTTGGATTCGAGTCAACTCCCGCGGGAATCTGACAATAGAATCATTATCAAAGAAACACAACAAGCAAGAACAGACTTAGTCAGAATAATCTCGGATTCCAGAAATGAATGGCTTGATGTAGATGAGACCGACAACCCAGAATACAACAAGCAGAACTGCCAACAGATTCTCAATAGTGGAGATCATTTTCTGACGGCTCTGCTTCTTCTCTATTAATTGACGGATCTTCTTTTGAAAGTCCTGAGGAGATGCAATCACCACTTCTCCTTGTGTAGTAGCAGGAAGGATAATTCTATTATCAAATGAATCAGTAATATTCACTTTACATCCTGGTATTGAAACGAAGCAAGTCTTGACTTCCTGTAAGCATCCACAAACAGGAAGCGAGAGATATTCAAAAAGACCCAAATACAGAGTGCAACAACATTTGAAACCAGGTTACTATGAATAAACCATTCAGTACTGCATCCAGCAGCATAGGAGCGACTATCATTCAATTATCCATCTGTTGCTACTCCTGAAGAATGGGATTGTTTGGGGGAGTACAAGTGATTTCACAAATACTGAGAGAATCACAATTGAACGAGGAGTTTTGAAGTACGCGAGGATAAAATTCAAGGGAGTGATACTGATTGAGGAGAGATTCGTATTCAGATCGATGAGACAGCAGATAGGTTGAATCAACACACTGATTTGTGAGAAAGAGAGTTGTATTCAGATTCTCAAGAGTACGACTCAATTCCCTGGCTGTTTGAACGAAGTCTTGATATGTCTGACTTGTTGAAGCCACCATATTCGCACAGTAATCATTTCGTTTCTGTTGATAGCGCTCTCGTCCCTTCAATTCATTCATTCTCTCAACAATACAATTGTGGCTGCACTATCTCCTTGCATTGTCACATAATTATAAGCTAGAGAGTACAGATTCTGTGTTAGGAAGGTTCCTGAGGAAGTCTCCACACAACCTGTGATGTATCCTTGAAGTAGTGGAACATAAACGAGAATAACCGTGATTACTCCAATTACTCTATTGGTTATTCTTGTTTTTCTCCACTACATAACAACGACAGCAATGAGAATGGGTATAAGATAAGGAAGAATGATTCCAACCAAATAGATCAGAGTTTGACAATATTGTGTTTTGGCTTCATTTCCACCAACATGGATGGAAAGAGTTGACAACTTCCCTCGCATAAGAACACGCATAATAGTGCGAACTAGTGAACAGATTCGAAGAATCATATCACACCACACAGCTAATCTCAGAATAATCTCAAATCGAGAGAGAATGGACGAAATATCCATATCTAGACCAACAAATGCTCTTGGAGACCATGTAGAGAAGAATGAGTAGATAGAATCACGAATGATGGGTAGAAATGTGGTCACTTCGTATTTGGTTTCATTCCTATGATTGATGAATAACTCATGAGATACAGAAAACGAGTGACTGTTGTTGACGAATTGACAATAGTGGTCCAAGTCGTATCAATGAATGTATCGATATTACGACTGAATTCCTCCATAATGAGTGATGTGTTCACAAAGGGAGGATCGTAATCTGCGAATATAGTTGGTAATCTGTCTGTATACTCAGTGACGATACGAACTGCATGATCTACTGCATTCTTTGTTTCGTTAACTGTTTGAATGAATTCAAGTTGCATAGTAGCTCGATGTGACTCTAATTTCAGGTAAATCTCTTCCGCAGCTAATGATAAATCATTTATTACTTTATTACTCGGTAGATCCCAATTCCATTCTATATCTGGGAGAATCAATGGAGGAATGTAGAGTTCCGGTAAGATACCAAGATTAATTCCATAGAAATCGAGAAGATCTCGGACTTCCGAGATGCGAATGTACAATTCCTGGACTTCCGCGATCACTCCATCAACAGAATTCACAAATCCAGAAACACGCGATTTTGTAGTTCTATGATTAGAGTATCCATTGAACTGTACAGAATTTGACGTTGAATCACTTGTTTCTGATTCTCGTAATCATTTAGAATCTTGATATATTGATTATACATACTATTGATCAACTGACAACTCGAATCCATGGTTATACATCGAGCAAGTTGACTTGTGTTTAGTACTAGATTTAATTAGTTCAATTCCTCCTACCTTCCAAAGGAAAGGTGATATTTCCCAAAAAGAGAGTCAAATTGGATACGAATGGCATTCGCATATCCACAAGAGATGTGAACATCCTTTGAAGATATTGTTGATCATATTCCATGCGTTCGTTGAATTGGCTTAGAACTTGAGCCATGGCAGAAACCGTCGCATTTTGATGTTGCTCCAGAGTCTATTGTTGATTTGTAGACAATTCATACAGTCAACAAGGATTCTTCGTCTCTATTTCCTTGATATACTGAAACAAGCGAATCCTTATCCGTTGAAGAACAAGAATCGGAATATACATCTACTCCTCGTTGTAGAATCCAATTCTCATTGAGAATAATGCTAATATTACTAATTCTAGTCATCAGGTCAAAATCCTTCTTCGACATTTCTTTCATTTGAGTCGTAAGATATTCCATTTCGTTGATGAAAATGCGATTTTCCATCTCTGTTGCTAAGGACCTGTTCACCTCCGCTTCATACTGGGTAGAGAGTGTCGTATTGCATCTCTATCAATCAAAAACACTTCTGGCATTCTAACGTCAATTGATTTCTGAATGCAACTCTGATAGCTGTCTCTCTGAAACTGGATTTCCAGGATGTAACTCTACAAATAGTAATAATCCTTATAATTTACATTGTACACGCTTTTAACACTGTTGAAAGGAGGAGATGTGATGATCGTATCCACAATAAAGAATGATGCTGATAAACTGGAGACAAGGAGAAGGATTGTAGATAGAACGATGAGTAGGATCTTTTCTTTGAGTACAGATGCTCCCCTTTCCAATCGACCCAAAGAAGATATAGGTAATTTTACAAAGTTGCTAGAACTACTGTAATCTCTCAGTTCCATGAATTGAAATGAACTCTACTAATCACGTGCCTCTATTTCCATAATATCTCTAACAAACATACATATAAGAATGGCATCCATCCTAAATACATTCTCATAAGATTATATACATCTGTTGCATCTTTAATCACATTATCCACTTGTCCTTGCACAGATAATTCTGTATGTCTCCCTGCATTCACCATATCCTCTTTCTGCTTCCCTCTCCGTCGATTCCCAGGAGATATCATCATCTCACCATACACTCCTCGGAGTCGATTCTCCATCACTTTCAACACTGTAGAGAAGACAAGTGACCCAGAATTCTCCTGACCAGACGTATTGAAGATCTTCCAATCCATCAAAGGATCCTGGGATTAAGGTGAACCAGCTTTTCCATGATGAAGGATATGTACAGCAGACTCTCCAACACACTCATTACCAGATCACGGTTTTCTCGCATGCATCGCATCGCAATCTCACATGTGCATCGGAATGTTCCTTCGACTCCACTCACACCGAAAGCATCGATAATATTCGGAGTCAGACGGAATGGAACTCGCTACACTAAAGTATCAAAATCAGGCCTACTTCTGGAGTTGGCAAAACAGTACCTTTTTCAAAGATACAGTCAAAATCAATGTGAGAAACAGCTCCATTGCGCTGGAGCAAGATATTATCACTGTGTCGATCACCTAAGCCAATCACGTATTGTTAAAAAAACTCTTGATTTTTGTCATTCAGGATATATAGCCCATAATAGACCATAAAGCAGTTGTTTCTGTATAGAGCGTGCGAGCTTGAAGCCACAAACGAGGATCCTTGAAATCATTCAGTAACCAGAATCGAAGTAGTGGAGGTGAGAGTGGCAAGATTGCATTGAAGTAGAGCTGGAGAGCTTCGTCTCGTTTTCCAGACTCAATTAATGCTTGCATACGAGAATAATCTGATTTCATCTCCACACACATGGCATTGCATGATCGCAGGCCCTGAATATGACGAATCGAATCAAGTTTTCTTAGTACGGGTTCAGTATTACGAACCCATTCAATCAATCCAGTCTTTTCATTTAAAATTGTGACACACTAATGATCATACATACATGGCAACCATACCCAGGTAGTTAATTGTAAATGATGCTCCTGACCTTCTCGATCCTCAACAAGAATATGATTGAGGATACTCACATATTCCATCACACGAAGATCCTTTCTCAAGTCCCCTTTTCGTTCCTGTTTGCATAGGAATAGATATTCCTCACCCAGTTCATCTCGAAATATAATCTTCTTTGGTTTTTCTTTTGAAGGAATGATTTCAATGTTGGTCGACAATCGACATATGAACATCTAATTATCATTTGATTCAAAGCACTCTCACATCACTTCGAATTGTGAAAGAATTCACACCAGAATGAAGATAGCGTTGAAGAGGAAGAATCACAGGGCGTTTTTTCAAAAGTTGATTTATAGTCTTGATATGAGCCGAATCACTGAACATACCATTAAATCTTCAGGAAGCACTTTCTCACTACAAGCAAGACTAATTAAAGAACGACAGATTCTAAGCGTATCAGCAAACACTGACTTCTTTGCAGGCGTAAGAGCATCCTTCATTAAGAGAATCTAATTATGAATCCTGTTCACTTCACTCACTTTCTCAATGAATGCATACTTGGGAGAATTCTCATTCGACATCATTCCTACGATCTGCCATAGAACCTGCTCTGTGTACATACTCAGTACTCGGCCTACAATACTTCGAACTTGGGCTCTGAGAAGATCTGAAGGGTGTTGAGCAACAGTGAGAAGCTGCTGTAGTACTTCATACCACTGATATGAAGCAATAGAGCGAAGCTCAGGAATACATTCAGTGAGATCAGTAGAATGATCCTGAAGAAGACGAAACCAGAGTGTAGTTAGACGAATTAGCGAATGATACAAATAGTGATCACTTGATGACAAAGAGAGAGCATAATGACGTATGGCTTCTTTAACATCATTATCATTTCTATAATAATCATATTAAAATAAGAATCACTTAACAGTTTGTGAAGCATACACACCATCATAGAATTTACCCCAATGATACTGTATATCAGCATCTTCACCCTTCAACTCAATTAGCTTTTGGTAATCTCTAGTGATTATGATAACATAATCACTATTCACTCAAGAAGTGATACATCATATGGCTCCACTCGTCTTTTGATCACACAGTATTCTCCTAATTTAGTGATTTGCTTCTCTCGAGAATCATTCTCCTATTCTCAATTCAATCCTCATTCACTTACTCGCACTGTTAACGTATTGATTGCATTTGTTACAAACCCTTCTACGTCATATAGCTGTGCTCGAATCACTTCACAGTCTATTCCTTCATCTTCTGCCTTACACACAGCTGACCAGGCTGCAGGAATCACATCATTCTCAATGGCTAACTGGGCTGTCTAATCATGACTCTCCATCTCCAATCATCACCAGCATCCACTGACCACCAATCTCCTTCCTATTCCCTCCTGCTTCCAAAGCTGTTCTCTGTGCTGCTAAGAGTAGTTCTCGAAACTGGAATCGACGGCTTGAATTGGCTAAACGGAGTGAAATCTCATCCTATTTCAGAAGTATGGTACAAATCCTACTCGAACTTGGATTCCCCTTGAGTGATACAGCGTAATGTCTTGAAGAATATGAAGAGCTAACAGAGGACGATAAATCATTTGAATTGAAGACTGAGGATGCGAAGCAAGAGAATGGATAAGTGAAAGACGAGCTGTTGTTACGTAATCCTATATCTATCAAGCAATTCATATGATTACCTGAATCTGATTCTGTTTTCCTTCTTCAATTGACAGAAATATCTTACTCAAATAATAACCAAATTCGAACCGATTTTGGTCATTGAAACCCCTCTTAAGATGAAGATTCCATTGTTCCTGATGGTTTACCATGATCCACTCCAATTCACTAACAAACCGTCGTAATGAATCCCAATCACATGCCCTCCAACTAGCTTCCATCTTCCAATATAACAACTGACTGCTTTGACTCAGTGTTGCATTTGAGCAGGAATGTGTGTGAAGAATGTCTGCCCACAATCCTCCTGCTTGAAGACAACGATAATAAGCACTGGCAGCCTCTTCAGTAACATCCAGAGAGTCTTCCTTAGATGACAAAACCAATTCCCTGTAACGCTCTGTTGCGATATCCCACTGTGATTTCATTTCAAGATCACGAGCCTGTTGAAAGAGGGATCTCTCATCATGAGATCGTTCTAACAAGACTTCGATTCCTCTCGTCATTTGCATATTCTGTAATTTGAAATAGATCATCAACAACTCATCCAATTCACTGTGAGTCACTGCGCTGTAATCTGTTGTCATATGATGTTGTATCTCCAACGCAGTACTTCGTGTTTCAGTTAACTGGATCTCTTTCTCTCTAAAACTTATTGTCATGTGTATATTCTCACCTTAAAGCATATTCATACTGACCTAATGTCTTTGCTACACGAATGATTTGAGTTATATCCAGCAATGATAAAAATCCATTTAGTAGATCTCTTAACCAAGCCTTATCCTTCATTCTTCCACTTACTGTTTGATACTGTAGACTCCACGCCTTCAATGTATTGATTAGAGTCAATATCTCTGTACAACAGTGCTTATATTCACTATCACTCTGAATATCACATTGAATAAGAACATTATTCAGATATTTCGAAAGAGTGAGAAAAAATGGAATGTCAGAAAAATGAACGAAAAGTCGAGGTGTAGAAGAATCTTGGTTATTGTCAATAGATTGCTGCTTCTGGTAATGATAACGTAATGAGAATAAGATGAGATAAGGAAGGAGATATGAAGCCTTATCAGCACAAGATGGATAGAATAGAGATTTGAAGAGATAGAAAATATGGTGATCTGATTGAGATAGATTGAAAGAAGAAGATGGAGTAAGTTGAGGTGTGGTGTTAGTATGATGAGATGACTTATCGACACTATCAGACTGACTATCAGATGGACAGAGAATAAGTAGTCTCATTGCCAACTTAGTAACCCATCTAGCATAACTGTTACAATTGACTCCATCAAACCATTTCATACGCTCAGTTCGTTGTTTGTCAGTACGAAGAGTGTATTCAGTACTCCAATATTGCGAAATCACACTTAACTCTTCTTGAGTGAATAATGATTGAAGAGACTGAGGGAATGAATCTTCATTCGATTCATCATTTGTTACACTCTCTCCTGAGACTTGTTCCTTCGTCTTCATTTCCCGTAACAGCGAACGATCTGTTGTTAATGCTTCTAATGGCTTCAAATCCATTTGCTTTTTAAGGAAGTGAAGGAGACTTTGAACAGTAAAAGCAATTCGATTCTGGATCTCACTTCGAGGGAGACCCATCAAATCTTTCACGAAGAATCGCTTGACCATGACACGAGCCAAATCAAATTCTGTGAGATGAGGTTGAACACTGTCTTCACGTGATACTGAACGAAAACGCTCCGAAGCTATAGCTCCAAGTAATCCCAATAGTTCACTTAAGAGTAACTGAGCATATGTATTTCCACTAGTGACAAAAAACGAGGCTAATTTGACACAATGCAAATAGCAACGTTGAACAGAATCAGGAATGAACGGTTGATCTGCAATCCATTGCTGATAGGTCTTCTGAGAAGCCCGTAATAACAGAGACAGATAACCAACTGCAGGAATAACCTCCAGGGACAACTCAGGTGTAGCAACAAGTGTTAACATCACTGCTTCGAGCTCAGAAGCAGATCTCGAGAAATTTACAAGAGAATGAGGAGGTGTAAGTTGAAGTACTGATACAAGAGAGAGATCTCCGAAAGTAAGATGATAGAGATATGGATATGATTTAAGTAATGATTTCATTGATTGAGGATACAAAGTATGTATTCGATGAAGCATATCAGCAAAATACCCAGTCGTATTGGCAAGATAACTCTTTGCATCCACGTTCTCAATCGACTGTTCATTACTATCAAAACTGAATAACGGATCCTTTCCTAATACTTCATGAAGTGGCTTTGAGCAACATAAACCAAGAGGAGGATGAACAATTGGATCTGCTTTTAGATGAAGATCCCCGTAAATACGAAGAATCACGGGTTGTTTCTCATTTTGTTGCGAGAAGTAACTCTCAATTGTACCAGATCGTTGAGACTTGAAATCTCCTGCTTCTCGATCAACAGCCTTCTGTTTAAGATGAGTAATGTCAGTGGTGTGATATAGAAGATGATTGGATGAATGATTCTGAAGCCAATAATTACTCTTCTCAAATGAAGCAGCAACACAAACAATGATTTCAGAGAGAACACGAAATAACATAGATTCAGAGAGAAGATCAAGAAATACATCTAACAGGATCAACGCATACAATTGCAGTTCAGGCCTCTATTCATCATATGATTCAGAATATGATCACTTGCAGTATATTTTTAATGAAACTCAATACACCCCAGATAAAGTTATCAGGAAGAACAACTGAATGACCTTCTGTGCTTGCTTTGAAGTCTTTTAGAGAACGACGTAATGCAAAGATTGCACGCTTAAGTTCAAGAGTTGTGAATGACAGAGCTTGATTGATTTGAAAGTTGAAATAATGAAATGATTTGATGAAGATATCAGTACGTGTTTTAGTTCCTTCTGCAGTGTACAAACTATTTATGAATGGAGTCAATGAATACTACTCATATAAGGAACGAAGAGCAGTTTCACTCATCTCTCGATCATGAGAACTCACATCTGTACAGTCATACAGAAGAGGCCACAGTACTCGATGTCCTTGCTGTTGAATCATCTGCTTTATCGAAACACGTGATGATTCAGGAGGAACAATCATTCCTTGTTCAATCGCTTGATCCGTGAATGATGATCGAAGAAAGAATAGAAGCTCCCATGACTTGATATTCTCTTGTGACATATGTTTAAGAAGATAAACAAGAACATTATAAATACACTGAGCACCTTGAAATACAAGAGAGAGTGTTTGAGAGATTGATGAAGTTGAATCGATTGCTTTACAAAGTACCACAATGGTCTGGGTATCTAATTGATTGATGTAAACTGGAAGTATATATGGAGTGAGTTTAACATACCACTGACTCAGAGATTCATTGTTATCAAAGATTGACTGACTTATAAGTTGCTGTTTCCACTGATCAAGTAACAATAATGATTGAATGATTTCAGCTATGATACATTCTGGTAATAGTACCCATAATGACTTTTTATGAATGATAATTGAATATCTAGCAATACGAATTAGATGATGAAGACTTAAATCACTTACAATCCAATGAGGACTGAACATAACCCAATGAAACAAGTGGATAAGTAAGAGTGAGAGATGAGCTAACATACATGGGAATAACTCCATGTTTACACATACTCCACCAATAGCATTCAATATCCCATAGACCATAGATTGATATCGTGTGACTCGATCTTGATAGTCCTTCTCATTCACTGCTGCTTTTAGTTCATCTTCTATTGCTTCCATTACTTCTAACAATGGCTTAAATCCAGTAACATGAAGCATTGAATTCGATAAATCCTCATACATTCCTTCACATATTTCATCCAAATAGACATATGAGAAGAGTAGGATAATCACTCCACTACTATGTGATGGAAACAAATGAGGTTGAGCTAAAACCTGCTTCCATAGAAAATCATGAAGAATTGTGTAATGAAGAAATAGCCAACTATTTTGCATTCCTTCATGTATTCCATTTTGATCCTGAATGTAATTCACATTTCGCAACATAAGGTTGCCTTCCTGATTGACAATATACGATAAGATAGAAAGAGAATGATAGATAAACGAAGCAACCACACAACAATAACTCTCCAAAACTTTGAGATCCTCATCCGAGGGTTGAGATGATGAGCTCAACTGAGGACAGAACTCCGTGATCATAGGTTGATGAAGTGATTGGAATAGGACAAAATAGAGCTGATTCATATCAACACAAGTATTAGAAGCTTGAAGGAAGAGGTTATTGGGATAATCTCCATACAGTGATCGATCAGGTCGATGAAGACAGAGGTAACAACAAGAACCATTCACATATTTGGATAGAGCACAAGAGAAGTTACGAATTGAATAGAACAGAGTTAGAATAGAGAATGAATGATGAGTGGAAAGCTCTGCTGTAAGAATGGATGTCAAAAATAGGGAGATATTTTGGAGTTGGGAAACATGATACAAGAGACAATGAAGACAAAGAGAAACAAATGAATAACCACTAGGAATAAGAAAGAAGAAGAGGAATGACTTATGAGGAAGAGAGGAAGCAAGAGTAATAAACCCATTAGCAAGGAAAGTGATTGCTTGATTATCAAGGGATTGCTTATAATCTCTATTCATGATATCAAGGAATAAGAATCACAATAGAGAAGGTGATAAAGATAGTAACAATAGAATCAGTTCATTACAGTCATATTCACTCAATAGAACAGATTCAATTGATTCATTCTTAGTCCCTTCAAGAGACTTCCTTAATAACACATTGCCTATCATTCAAACACTTAGATTAAACTACTTCTTCCATCAAACACGATTACTGAAATCTTCTTTGTTCCTGCCTCAACTTCTATCCTTCTCTCCTTCTCCATCAATCTCTTGGCACGTGAGAGGATAGCTTCATAGAGACATATTCGCAGATCCTCCTCATGATCCAACAGTTGTGTTGTGCACACATTCACACAGACACATAATAGAGTGTGTTCTGAACAATTCACTTGCTGTCGAAGCTGATCTGAAGAGAAGTCCAGTATTGGAATGATTCGCTCTTTGAAGTAGACTATCAAAGCATGTTTGAGATCTATCAAGAATTGAATGGAGTCAGATGATAGAAGTGGTTCATTCCCGTGTTCTGCATGTATTAGAAGGAAGGAGCATAACTGGAGCAAACTCGAATAGAGAGCCAGAGGTGTCTCTGGAGGAAGTAACAATACAGTACGTGGTTGTTTGCTACAGGGAGAAGGAGTTGGAAGAATCTGTTCGATGATGGATATGTCATGAAGTGCCATATCCATCAAGAGATCACTGAACATCTCCATCATATGAAGATAATGAACAGAACCCTGATCTGTACCAGACTGTTCAGAGAACTCTTGAATCCTCTGCAGATAGAAGCTGACACAAACAGCATCCGGAAGGGCTTGAGAGTGTCGTAGTACCAATACGATACGAATCATGGGTTCTAAAAAAGCAGGTCTCTCTTGGAATGGGAGATGAGTCAGGAACTGTTGAATAGGAAGAATGATCAAATCCCGCGGGAATAGGATATCTGATTTGGGGAGTTGTAGAAGAACAGATTCCGTCATTGTAATGAGAGAATGAAAATGGTCATCACTCAGAGAAGCAACAGCACTGCAGGCTGTTCCTGATTCTGAGTTGACCAGATGAGTTGCAATGGATGAGAGAACTCGTTGAAGGAGATAGACAATAGAAACAGAGAAGGATGAGGAATGATATAAAGAAACAAGAAGATTTACTGCTGAGTCGAGATTACGATAGTCTTGAAGTAACTGTCTACAAGTGGAATGAAGAAGTAATGAAGAATCAGTAAAGAGAATGAAGGAGAGAGGATCATGTAAGAGGATTGATAGAAATTCGACAGAATTGGTAAGAAGTGCATGACGTGTATCTCCAGAAGAACAATCATAAATAACACACAGATCTCGCTGACTGGAAGCACTAACTACAGATCATGTAAACGGAAAACAATAACAGGATTCAGTTTGAGAACTCAATGAACCATAATTATTACCAATGTAGCGAGATGTAGCATGAAAAGATGACAACAAAGCGTTTGGTACAGTCTTGTTTGAGTAGAGCTTCTGAAAGGAGAGCAAATCCTATCTAGTACACTCATTCTAATACGTACATTGATAACGCAATTGCAGTCATACAAGAGAAGCGATAAAAGACGTCGATCATCGGAACCCAAGAGTCGAATCATACATTTTCGTGTAGTCGCATTCATTTGATACGTAAATGTAGATGAGTAATTATGAAATGACAAACCATACAACAATTGAACCAAGATATTGAAAAACTAGAATTAGAACTCTCCAACACAATACTACTGGGATACCTGATGTACTAAAGAAGGAGAGGATATCCATATCCACATAGTCTTTCGAAGTACAAAACCAAGACAACTGGGTCATGTTTTGAGCATGCGCAATTTCTTGCTTCTCATCTGCATTGATGAGAGGATGGGGATCACCTTCCTTCCCAAGTAACCCGAATAACGACATGAGATAGACATTCTGATTGGCAGCATTTTCTTCTTCCATTCGAATGAATATATTCAAATCCCCAAGTCGTAAGTATTCATAAAGGTGGGAAAGAAACGAAGAAATCTCCTTGATTCTTCTCATTGACTGAAACTCGGCCCATTTCTGCATTCTTGTTTTTCCTCAATATCTCGACGCCATGCCCATTACCTATCGATTTATCCCGA
>JABLTK010103243.1_pt1 | contig 16725 bp, 6 predicted proteins | sample 7160131 | NCBI WGS metagenome assembly JABLTK01 (sample SAMN14651221, study PRJNA627086) | human gut metagenome | isolation source: feces | host: Homo sapiens
ACTTCAAAGCGACGGGGCCGAGCCTGGACTACTTCCAGGCTCGGCCCCTTTCATCAAGCAACCCTATTCCTATTGCTGTATTACCCTACAGCAAATGGAGCACAACAAGCGTAATACGCTAGTTCATCTTCTTGCGACGCAGTGCGAATATCGCAAGCCCGGCAGCCGCAACAGCAATCAGAGCAATTGCGCCACCAACAAAAGCAAGGTTGTCTCCCGTCTTTACGGTAGCCGTCTTTGCCTCGTTTGCCGCGTTGTCACGGTTGTTGTTAATGGTGTTGTTTATGGTGTTGTCATTGGCAGAAGAGTTATCACCAGCACCAGGCGTGACGGGAGAAGACTCAGCAGTCTTCCAACCGGCATACAGAGTGAACTCGGGCTCCACACCATCAACAACAGTGTCGAAGTCGTAAGCATTGGTGCAATCCTCGTCAGTGAACCATCCAGTGAAGGTATAGCCTTCCTTGGTAGGATCAGCCGGCTTTACCACTTTGCTACCAACGGTAACAAGCTGAGAGTCAACTGCGGTACCCTGGTTGGATTCGAAATTAACGGTAACCGCCCTCTCGACACCGTACGTGCCGTCAGCGTTAGCAGTAGGAGCATAGCCTGCAGCGCAGTAGTTCTCGGGAACAGCAGCCGTAAAGGTACCGCCGGAAACTGCGATAGTGGCATCCACCGCAGCTGCAGCGGGAGTCACGCGCCACGATGCAACATCAAGCGAGCCACCCTCGATCTTCAGAGTCGAAGGATTGGGGCTCGTGACATCCATATAAATCGTGCCGGTGAATTGAGCGTCGCCACCAATAATGGTCTCGCCAACCGTACCCGTCTCAGTCCAGGAGTCTGTCCAGAGGTAACCGCCCGTCAGATTGCCACCAAGAATCTTCGCCTTGTTCCAGTTCTGAACAACAGATTGCTTGCTAGTCAGCGTACCGCCGTTGATGGTGAGCTCGCCATTGCTGTCGTTCTTAACAGCAATGAAGTTCTGCTGCTCGAACGTACCGCCATTGATAGTGAGCGACGCCGTAGTGGTCTCGCCACCGTTGCAGACCAAGGAAGAACCCTTGGCGCCGGAGTTATTCACAACATTCGCCTGCTCAATGACCATCGTACCAAGGTTACGAATGACGTAATAGCTGGTCTCGCCCGAGACTCCCTGGTCGTCACGCTTGATGGTGCCGGTCTTGCCAGCACTCGTATCGGTGATAGTCACGGTGCCCTTATTCAGGATAGCCGCTTGCGCGTTGCCCGTGCCACCGTTGAGGGTGTGACCGTTCAGGTCGAGCGTGATCTGCTTGTTCGCAGCGATGGTGATGTTTTCCGTAGCGTCAGTCAGCAGCTGGATGGTCTTGCCCTTTGCAGCCAGACGGATCGCATCGGCCAGCGTCTCGTACTTCTTGCTGCCGACCTGGGCAACATAGTGGCCTTCCTTGACATCATAGGTGCCATCCGCGTTCTTGGTGGGAATGAAGCCATCGGCGCAGTAGTAATCGGGAATACTCTTGTTGAAGGCACCGCCCGAAACCTTGAAGCTATCATCAGCCTGGGCGGGGCTCAGATGATGCAAAACGTTGTTGCCATTTCCGTTGAACGTACCGCCCTTGATATAGGTGACGGAGTCATAACCGTCTACCTTGCCAGTCACAACAACCCTTGCATTCGTGCTGGTACTCTTTTCGTTAAACGTACCACCGGTAATGGTAGTTGTGCCGTAGACCAGAACAGTTCCCGTCACTCCCCATCTCGGGGCTGTTGTCCGCGTGAACGTGCCGCCACTGATGTTCAGCGTGGAGCCTTCCTCACTCTTGACCACGTTCAGGCCACCGGTGTAGGTGCCGCTAGTGATGGCCATGGTTCCCCAGTTGTCAATCATGGAGGAGCCGGTATTGCCCGCCGTGGCGGTCACATCCGTCAACGTCAGGCTGGCGTTGCTGTTCTTCGTGACCTCGATGTTGTAGTAGCTGGTGCCGCCCATAACGCTACCGTTCTTCACGGTGACGGTGCCGCCCTGTACGGAGATCGTGGCCTTGCCGGAGTTGATGTTGGTCAGGGTCTTGCCGCCCAGATCGAGGGTGATGCTCTTGCTGATGGTCACGTCCTCAGTCGCATCCGTCAGCAGCGTGACGGTTTCGCCACCCTGGGCTGCATTGATAGCTTCCTGCAGGCTGGAATAGCTCACGCCGTTAACTTCCGCAACTGATGCCGTAGCGCCTTCCCCACCACCAGTTTCGGCTGCAGGAGCCGCTTCATTGTTCTCTTCGCCCATCGATTCGGACTGCGCGGTAGGCGTATCGCTTGGGCTTGCACCCGTATCGGCGCCTTCCGCCTGACCAGAAAACTGAACTTGCTCAGTCAGGGATAACGAACCCCCCGGTACTGCGTCGTCATCAGCCGCGAATGCTACGGTTGGCAACATCATGGGGCACATCGCAACACCCATCAAGACCGAAATGACTTTGTTTGCATTGCTTATCTTCATTTCTTCCGCATCTTCCTTTCCGTTTTATCTGTTTCCGATAATCGTTTTGTATGTTCATTCCCGTCGTTATAACTTTTTTTGCCGAGAAATGGTTTACTAAACGAAAATATTTACAAGCAACCCTGCCGCGTTCAAGCAGCACCAATATCAAAATGCACTGACAGCAGAAGCCAAGTCATAGCGCTAATTTCACAAATGGCACACAGCGTCTTCGCTCAGCACGACACGATTCACTTTCCCGATTCGCTTCATAAAAGCAAAAGGGTACCTTCACTATTTTGAAGGTACCCTACTGTTAACATGGTCCAAATCAAGGTGTAGTACGCTACTGGTAATATAGATAGCTTCACCGTTCTTTGAAACGCCAGCCTCTCCCATTTTCACTTCAGCCATACTATCACCCCCGATTCAACAACACTTAAACGAAACAAATCGGCTTAATAATAGCAGATCAATCGATGTTTTTTGGGTTTAAATCTTTAAATCAAATACAATTCGTCTTCGCCGTGCAACACAACAAGCTAACGAGTGACAAGCGCGTCCATTTCGGTACTCTGAAGCACCATGAGATTGCCCTACAAGCCAGCAACTGCACACAAGACCTTTTAAACATATTCCCATGCTTAATTTGAAGAAATCACCAAAAACCGCCAGTCTTCTTTCCTTGTTTAAGTGCCAGTAGGCTACCGCACGCAAGGGGGGTTCGTCTAATAATCCAACCCTCCCCTTGCGCACCTCAAGCTCAATCCCGGCTTCGGCGCCGACGAACCGCTACCACAACGACAATCACAGCACCGCAACCAAGGGTCAGCAACACAGCAATCAGGAACTGGACCTTTTTGTCCGTAGGCAGTACGTTCTGCTGCTCTGCAGTTTTGGTTCCGGCTTCCTCGCTCAAATCAGATAAAGCCAAAGCGCCATCTTCGTTCAACTCGCCCAAACCTTCCTGATCAGGTGATCTACCTAGCACGCTATAAGCTCCCCGGTTCTTCAACAAATCGGAACCTGCATTCTGCCCACCATTCGAAGCTTCCGTGCCACCGGGCTCGCCCGAACAGTCGGAGTCGCTTGGCTCTTCGGGGCTCGACGGGCCATCTGCATCGCCAGGATCCGACGGATTGCTTGGATTACCAGGATCGGAAGGGTCGCTTGGTGTATTGGGGTCATCAGGGTTATCTGGTTTGTCAGGATTATTCGGCCCATCAGGGTTATCGGGATCCACAGGGTCGACAGGGTCAACGGGCCCCACAGGCTCCTTCGCCTTCACCGTAAGCGTGCCAGGCTTAACCGTAACCACAAAATTAGAATTGGATACGCTGGCACCAATTTCGTATTCTCCCACAGGCGAAGTAACATCTGCCAAGCACGAATAACTTACAGCAACACCCACCGTCGAAGCAGGGCTTATCAGGCTCGATGTAAACGTCGGGTTTTCCTCCCCTTCAAAGCGTTCGGCATCGTCAACAATAACGAGCAACGGAGCAGGAGAAACGTCAACAGTAAGCTCAACATCGTTTGCCGCCGCATAATTCCTGCTCGCTGCCGCATGCGCCACCACACGCGCCTTACCTGCAGAAACGATGCTCGCATAGCTACCCTGAATCGAAATGGGGCTCGGTGAGCCATCCTCATTAGGCACAACCTCGTAGCTGACAGGCGTCTTGGCCGTGTTCTCAAACACAATGCCCGCATTCCCGTACATGGCCGTATAGTCGATCTTTCCTTCGATCACCTGCTCGGCAGGAGAAATAGTATAGGTAGCCACCTGAGAACCCGTCATATTCGGGTTCACCAACTTCACTTCTACTGTATAGCTACCCGCATCGGTAGGAGCCTCGCTGGTCGGGCCATATTCCGTGCCATTCGCACCACGGTACGTTACCTCGTAATCTTCAGGCGCAACATCCTGTGCACTAACGGTTGCCCCATGCGAACTGCCGTCGTAGGTTACATCTTCGGCGGTTAGCTCAAGATACACAGGTTTCTTTACGATGGTGTACTTGATGGTTGCAGCACCTCTGTATCCACCACTGTTCAACGTCGCCGTTGCACGGTAGCTGCCAGCATTAGTAGGCGGCTGGCTGCTTGAGTAATGGGTTTCCCCTATTCCCGTATACGTATAGGCGATGGCATCATCGAGATTCTCGGGAACGCCCGCAAGCGATGGGCCTTGCGGTTGCCCGTTATAGGTAAACAGGCTGCCCGAAAATGCCAGATCAACAATCTTCGGCGTTACCACCAGCGTAAAGTGAGCTGTTGCAGATTGCCCCGAATTGTCAGTACAAACAATGTCGAAGGCGAAAACTCCCGTCGAATCCGGCGTTCCCGAAACCATCAGGCCCTCTTCATTGGCTGTAAAAGTAACGCCATCGGGAAGCTTAGAACCCTGCGCAAGCGCATACGCGTAAGGGCTCGTCCCTCCCGTTGCGGGGTTGATAAAAGCTTTATATTCAGCGTGGGCGGTAGTTGCAGGCAGTGCGGTAGCATTGAACACCAGCGCTTCAGGCTCAACACGGGAAACGGTGGCATGGTTTGATTCGACTGTTATTACGGTGCCCAAATATAACTGCGTAACCTGACAGTAATACTCCCCTGCATCGCCGGCTTGCACTTCCAGCGTTGCCGAATACGCACCTTCAACGGGTGTGCTCTGCCCGTTTTCGCCAACGCGGTACCACTGATAGGTAAGTTCGTGGCTAGCCGCCGCGCCGCTCGATATTGCCTCGTGGTCACGCACACTTTGTGCCGCATCGGCCGCAACCGACAAGGTCGCGCTTTCCCCTTCGCGCACGGAGGCGTCTTGCGGTTGCGCATCAATCACAGGCGCTTCAGCCCCCACAAACGCAAATGATAACGTCTGCGAAGATGTAACGTTTTTCAGCTCAAACTGGTAGGTGCCTCCCTCGTAGTCGGAAATATCAAAGTTTCCCTGCGAAGCACCCGCGCCAGCACCTTCACGCATCGCGGCAAGCGTGGTGTTCACGTGGTCAAGATAGCAGTTTTCATTGGGCGATGCCGTAAAGGTAAGACTCCCGCCAGGCATAACGCTTGCAGATTCGGGGTTAACCGTGCCGTTTTCAGCAGTGGCTGAAACCGCGTATTTCTGAACTTCCTTAAAGCGCGGAACCACCTTCATGTCGGCTTCGGGGTAGAACGTCCAGTTAGTATCGGTACTCAAAGGCCTTGCGTTTTCGACATCCCTGTCAGCATAGTCGTACCAACCAACGAACTCGAATCCGTCGTAGGGCACGGCAGAAAGCGTAACGGTGCTGCCCGTATCAACCGAGCGAACCAGGGCATAACCACCTTCGCTATAAGCATCCGAACCTTCAACATAACCGCCCTCGCGCGGATCAACAGCAACAACCTCAACTTGCTCCTTTACGTAATAAGCCGTGAAGGTCCTATTAGCATAGGCAGGTCGTGCCATAACAGGGCTGAAGCCCACTGGCACGCCCGCTTCGTCTGCCCAGTACTTGAACTTCCAGCCAGGGAAAGGAATAGTGACCAGCACCGATGCCGACTTATACGAGGTACCCGTTCCAGGAACCACCATACTGAATCCTGCACCCGCAGGATACGTGGCAACTTGGGCATCGAAGCCCGTCTCATAGAAAACGGCGGTAAGACGCATGTTCTCACGCGCAACACCCACATGTATGGCGTTGTAGCTCACAATAGCTCCCGCATCGTTCACCCAATGCGAAAAGTGCATGCCAGGATATGGAACAGCCATAGCCACAAAGGGGTCTCCCTTATCAACCTCAACCGAAGTGGCTGCCCCAAACGAACCAACCATAAAGGCAAGACCCCTAAACATAGAGCTTTGCGTTACGGCAATTTCAACCGGATCATCTGCCATAAACTGTGCATAGTACGACACGTCGGCACCAGCTTCGAATTCAAAGATGGCGTCGTTGCTTTCAATTACGTTGCCCGCTTCGTCGAGACTCCACCCCACAAAACGGTAGCCCTCGCCCGCCACGGCCTGCAGCGTAACGTTATCACCCGAAGAATACGTGCCCGTACCGAGCACCCTACAACCGCGCGCGCCCGCCTTACCGGAAACAACAGCCTTCGCAGAAACCGACACCTCGTAAGGGTCGGCAAAGCGCGCCTCAAGACTGAGTTCGCCGTTGCTGATATCGCGAATCAGATCCTCATCGATAGTAAACCAACAATGCGCATCCTTACTGAAAAGCGTAGCGGGCGCATTGCTGCTGGCACCATTGCCACCAACGCCCGAATCGCTGCCAACACCATTGCTGCCAGCACCCGAATCGCCGCCAGCTGCAGCTTCGTCGTCTTCGGACTCTACCAAATACCAACCCACGAAGCGCTTGCCGCTTGTAGGCTGAGCGTTCAGCTCAACTGTATCGCCGAATTTGTAGGTACCCGCACCCTGCAGCGCGCCTGAAGCATCAGGGTTTGCGTGCAAACTTACCAAATAGGAATCTGGCGTAAAAAAGGCAACGTAAGCAGCACTGTCCGAAACATCAACAGTACATTCAGGCAGTTCGCTCACCGTATTGCCCTGCGAATCCTTCCAGCAATCGAACGTATAACCAGGCTTGGCAACTGCCGAAAGCGTGGTACGGTCGCCATTATTGAAGGTACCAAACCCGCTCGTGTAGCCCGCATCTGCAGGGGACGCAATGGCGTTCACCACGTACGGGTCTGAGCCAAATACAGCAGTCAGGGCAGCGTCGTCGCGAACCGTAAAGGTATAAACAGTATCTGTGCTTACGCATAAGCCTTCGGAATACCATCCAACAAAGGAAGCGCCTTCGCTCGGGGTTGCTGTAACCGTTGCCTGTTGACCTGCTGCATAAGTGCCTGCACCTTCAACCGTACCAAAGCCCTCTGCCGCGTTAACAGCAACCGTAAACTGCTTCGGCTCGAAGACGGCTCGAATTGTCGTGTTCGCCCAGGGAACGAACCGATATTCCGCATCGGTGCTTACCGTTGCGCCCGTTTCGTCTACCCATCGCTTGAACACGTAGCCTTCGTTGGCGCAAGCAACAAGCTGCGCGGATCGTCCCGCACCAATTGCTCCCGCACCTTCAACCCTGCCAGCGGCCGCGTCTTCAACCAAAACGCCCGTTGCATCGGTAACAACAGCACTCGCCTCAACGGTAAAATCCTGCTGTTTGAAGCGTGCAACATGAACATGGCTGCGCCCTTCCTTGCAGGTGAACTCAGCGTCTCCCGATACCAATTCATCGCCCACATACCAGCCCTCAAACACATAGCCAGGCGCGGCGGTTGCCTTCAACCGCACATCGGAGCCGCGATCGGCGAACAAGCGGCTTGCCGTAACCGTGCCGCCCTCTGCTGGGCTTGCCACAGGCAGGCACACCACATCAAGGGGCTTGAAGGCAGCAACGATTGAACATTTTCCCGAAATGGGCGATTCTTCAGCGGAAAGCGTGCATTCCCTTTCCGTGCTTACCAGCAGCCCGTTTCTGTACCAACCCCAAAAAAGGAAACCAGGATTCGGCTCGGCGGTAAGATGAAGCGTCTCGTTCAAAGCATACTTGTCGGTATCAGGCTTCACTTCTTCGCCATTGCAGGTTACCTTGCCGCCCCAATACGCATCAGCCGTGATAATAACGTCAGGGCCCTTCTTGAACACAGCCGTGTACGTTTCGTCCTTTGTCACGCATACGCGCAGCTCAGCCTCGGGATAGCGCTTCCCAGAAGTATCTTCCCAATAGGCGAACCAGTACTTGTCGTTGGGCGTTGCCTTTATGGTAACGTGGCGGCCGTAGGGTAGTTCGACCGACCCCATACCGGGATATCCCACGATCTCGACTTCACCGTGAGGATTTATACCAGGGAGCAAGCCATCGATTTTAACACCGACCTCATATTTCTTCGCTACGTACACCGCACGAACAACGGTGTCGCCATCGGGAACAAACTCAAGATGCGCCTCATCGGTGCCCATAAGCACGTCTGATTCGCCGCGATACCAGCCCTTGAAGGTGTAGGCATCGCGTACGCTTTCATCCAGGCTTGAGGAAAGCACGATCGGCTTGCCCACAACGCATTTCCCATCACCGACGATGGTACACTTGCCCGCCAAGGCGCTTGCGGGTTCAACCTCTACGCTAACCGTGCAGGTACGATTGAACTTGGCCACCAGATGCCTATCCGTTTCAGCAACGAAGGAATAGGTAGGGGTTTTCGAAATCTCGACAGCACCTTCAAACCACCCAACGAATTCATACCCTTCCCCCGGGGTAGCAACCACCGTAGCCTGTTCGCCGGGTCGCACTATCTGCCTGTCAGGCGCAGAATTGCAACCAGTCACATCATCGGCTGCACTACCCTCAACATCAATGGCGGTGGTGATGGTCGCGTCCTTCTCGAACTCGGCAGTCAGCTTCACCACATCGGGCGTAGCATCGGTGATGGCCATCTGCATATGCGGCAGCGTGGAGCGCTCGATACCGTCTTCCTTCCAGCACACAAAGTGATAACCGGGGTTGGCAATGGCGTCAAACTCAGCAATGGTGCCCTCGAAGTGAACGCCCCCGCCTTTTACGATGCCGCCAGCCTCAGGCTGAGCGGTTGCGATAATTTCAGCGGTATGATCACCCTTGGGCTTATCGGGGTCGCGGTCGTGCTTGTGCTTCTCGAAAATCTCCTCGATTTCTTTAAGGGCCTTACCCCCTACTTCTACGAGTTCTTCGATAGTTTCCGCTTCGCCGACTTCAATGATGGCCGGAACCGCGATTGGGTCGACGAACTCGCCGAAGCCACCAGCCGTTGAGGCAACAATCGCCACACCAAGCGCCGTGATCAGGGCAGCCTGTAGCGCCTTAAATGCCTCATCCCCGTCCGACGTAGGGCGAAAATGAGCAGTAAGCTGAGTATCTCCCGTAAGCGTAAAGGTATAGGATCCGCTTTCTGAAACATCCACTCGGTTACCCGCCACATCGGTAACGTAGTCGAGCACGTAATAGGGAGCGGGAATCGCAACGACGGTAACGCTCGAGCCGATACCGTAGAGCCCTGTTTTAAGGAACGAGCCTTGAGGGCTGCCGTCTTCCGTGGTATCGTCAACATCAAGCACAACGCTTGCCTGTTGTGCGCAATACCACGGAGTTATCTCAACCTGCGCTTGACCGTTAGAAGGAACCACATAGTCGCAGGTCAGGCTGTCGCTGATTAAGCTTTCGTTACCGCTTTCCCCTTCGTACCAGCCACGGAACTGCGCGTTGTCGGTGGTAGCGGAAAGCGCTACCGTCTCGCCCGCACTGCGATAGCAGTTGCCAACCGTCGGGATCACATGCGCGTAGGCCTCGGAGAGGTCGGTCGACTGCGCCGAGTTGATGTGAACCGCGACGTCTTTCAGCGTGAAACGCGCCTCGACGCTCATATTCATATCCGGCTTGAACACGCACACGCGCCGCTCGCTCAAGCATGCGCCCGTTTCCTTGTCATACCAGCCCACGAACTCGATGTCGTCATCGAGCATGCCGAGCCGTTCGGCGTCGAGCGCGACGAATTGACCGGCGAAAAGGAACCTCGAACCCGAAACGTTCGGAACCTCAACGCCCTCCATAAGCGCTCTCCCGCCTAAGTCAATCGTCTGCGAGTAATCGACATTCACTGCAACTACCGGGTCGATAGGCTTGCCAGGGTCGGGGTCAGGCTGCTCCTTTTCCCTGAGGATAGCAACGGGATCGCCCTTTCCCTCAACGGTATACGAAACGGTCGCGGAGCCCTCGCTCCCAACGATTCGGTAAGCGCCATCTGAATAGGCCCAATAATCGATTGACCATTTCGAGGAATCGTAGTTGCACGTGATCGTTACCTCTTTGCCGGGATATGTGGCGAACGTTTCTCCATAATTACAGTTATCGGCAACGATAGAGAACGTCACGTCTTCGACTTCGTTCCCATCCGCGAGATTAAGCCGCGCCTTCGGGGAAACCACGATCTCGTCGGCGAACACGGCAGTGAGCACGATGGAACGCTCGACGGAAAACTCGTACGTTTTCTTCTCGGAAAGAACGTTGCCCTTCTCATCAGCCCAATAAGCGAAGAGCCTGCCGTCGAGCGTCGTTTCGGCGCTCACCGTGCACGTATCGCCCAAAGCAAACTGGCCGCCGCCCGTTGCCGTTTCTCCCAGCTGAGCGGTCGGGCTCTCCACGTACACGGAAAACGCCGTGTTCCCCTCTTCTTGTAAAATACCTGATGAATAGGCGTTAAGAAGATAGTCGCCGTCGTTGTAGGTCACGCGCACGGGAGCGCCGTCGTCGGACGACTGGAAAACCGACCCGTTATCGGGGCTGAAAGAGAAGAATTGACTAAACGCATAATTGCTCGCGAGGTCGGCGTAGTCGAAAGTGTGCTGCGTACCATCATAGTTGAACTTGACTTGCATGCCACCAAGGGAAACTACGTCCCCTTTTTGGTATACAAGCCTGTTTGGATCGCTTACAACGCTGATAGACAAATAGTTCGAAGCATCGTAGGGCAAGTCGTAATTACACGCCTCCCAATCACGTTTGACTTCGCTATTTTGATACAAATCGAGCGAACGTGTAGGAACGAGAACTTTTATAAAGCCATTCGGAAACGTCTGGGAATCGACAAGCACCGCATGGTCACACTGGAAATATACGAAGCTGAGTTTGGTTTCGGCGAACGCTTCCTGTGGGATCTGGGTTATTTTCGACCCTTTTGGCAGAACAAGGCCACCGCTCATATCGGTATTTTTGAAGCAGCTTTCACCTATGCTTGAAACGGTCGTATTCGTTTCAAGGCCCGTAAGGCGCAGACTTTTGCAGTCCTTAAACGCACAATTTCCGATAGTGGCGATTCGTTCATTCGTCCCTAGGCCCGTATCGATCAAATGATCGCACCCAACAAAAGCGTATTCATTAATGGCGGTTACCGACGTATTGGCGCCTAATCCTGTATCGGTAAGGCCATAGCAATAAGCAAAGGCCTCAGTCCCTATCGACTGAATGGTCGTGTTTTTGTCCAGACCCGTTTCAATAAGGTCATAGCACTGGCTAAAAACACCGTCGGGAAGTGAGGTAAGACCCTGTATTTTATCTAAGCTGGTGGTGGTGAGACCGCAACACGAAAAGCAACCGTAACCCATTGCCTGAATAGTAACGGGTTCGTTAAGGGTAAGGCTGGTTAGGCTAACACAGGTACCGAACGCCAATTCACCAAGATACCCAATGCTCATTCCCGAAAAGTCAACCAAAGCTAGATTACGGCAGTCATGGAAGGCGGAATCGTCAATCGAGTCAAGCGTTTTGCCCTCGAAGCGCACCGATTTCAGGTTATGGCAACTGGCAAATTGGAGATAACGAATAGAAGTAACCTCAGAATCTACGATGAGGTTAGCAACATAACACGGCTCAACAGGGGTCGCACCTTCTAGCGACTGCTTGAGCGTACCCGATTCGTCGCATTCGTAGATGTTACCGTCTGCCATAAGCTTGCCGTATTGACGCACGTAATCAATCGAAGACGAGTCCGATATTGAGCTGCTGGCAGCATCGCTGGAGGTAGCGGTAGATTCACTGGCGCCCACTTTGTCGGCAGAGTCGTTTTCTCCTGCGGAGTTTTCAGAATCGGACCCAGAAGCGCCAGCATCCGTATCAGCACTCACGGCAGTATGAACGCCGGACTCTTCAGCAAATGACGACGAAGGAGCGATAGGAATAAACGACACTGCCAGCGTAAAACTTAGCAGCACACGTAAAGCAATATCGAAAATACGAGCACTTTTCTTCACAGGATTCACTTCCAATCGCAGAAAAACGCAGGTTCAGGTGTATGTAAACAGTATGGTGAAAGTATACAGGAATCACCCATAATCCCCTACGCTTAAGTCAAACGCGAATACACTCGCACCACCAAAGAGGAACGCCAAGCGCTTCTATCCTGTCGCCATCAAACCCAAATACGACTCGGCAAACGAAAGACACCCGCCCCGTTGCACAAAACCGGTGCGAACCTAGAGCCGTGACTGCCAAGCATGAGTGCGCTCGCACCACCGAAAAATACAGCAATACCGCTATCCGCGCGCGATGTGACGGGGATACCACTTCTGAAACCACGCGGTAAAAATGCCCATCAACGCAGGAAGGACCGAATTGATGGCACCGACAAGGCTGGTCGCGTCCGTCTGCATAATGAAATACGTCCAAATGGGCGTAATCAGGTAAAGCACTCCCCACGCCGCGGTCAGGATGCGGTTTGTTCTCATGAAAATCGGGTTACGCAACGCCGCTTCCCCGTTGTAGTTGTTTTTAGAGTAATGCGCGGTTAATGGCACTTTTGCAAAGCAGGAAACAGTCCACATCACCCCGAACAGGAAGTACGACACCGGGATAACCAGAATAGGAGACACCCCCGCCAGCAACGCAACGGAACATGCTCCCACACCCAAACCAGAAATCTGGTCGTACAACGTAGTCTTCGTCCGATGCATCAAAATAGGCAGCAGCACGCACACCGCCACACTGATCAGGCTACCCCAGAAGCTATCGATGGCTGCTGCAATCCAGAACACAATCCAGGGAATCAAGAGGAGCAGCATGTTGGTTTTTGGCTCGCTGGCGTTTTTGCCACCGTCCGCACCTTTGTCGTTCGCGGACCTGCATACACCCGACCCGCTTTCGCCCGCATTCGCGCCCGAACTCGTAGCTGCGCCGAAATATTCATCCCAGTGCATCATCAAAGCGAAATCGCCCTCGACCGAGTACAGATGCTTCATAAGCGCCTCATCGCCAGCAATTTCACCGTTGGCAATTGAGCGCCAAACGCTAAAGGGCGTGTTGATGCGCGTGGTGCACTCTGTACCAAAACCTTCTGCGGGCTCTTCCTCAACCCGGCTCCCCTTCGACCCAAGGGTAATGCGATAGACCTTACCGATATCGGTATAGTTCATGTCGAGTAGAACATCGTGCCCCGGCCAAGCCTCTTTGCAGTAAAGGGCCGCCATCTGCCTGGTGAACACCAAGCTGAGGTCTTCCTTTTCACCCGATTCACCCACACCCCAGCTGGCATCTGCCATCACCTCGAAAACATCGCGCGGGAATAGGTTCTGGTCGAGCTTGTAGCGAGTTTCTCCCGTTATGCCACCAGAAACGAATTCCTCACCCGCTTTCTTTACCCAAGAAAGGTACTCGTCGGTGCGCTCCGAAAGCTCTTTCACCCTGAAAAGCTCACCTTGGCCGCAGAAAAGCGAGGTATAACCGCCCTTCCCGCACAGTCGGTCGTACAAGCTAGTAACGCAGTTGTAGTTACCCTTCGCGGTATAGAAACCGCACGTAGAAATAACCACGGTGCGTTTGCCACTCATGTCGTAGCGAGAAGGATGTCCGCCGCTTTCCGTTTCTGTACTCATGAACGGAAGAGACATAGGAAGCTGACGGTCGATGAGTGTTTTCAGCTGACCGGGCAATCCAAAGTAATACAGAGGAAAACTCCAAACAACAACGTCGGCCCACAGGATTTTATTGATAACTCCCTGCATATCGTCGTGAATGCAACACTCGCCTGGCGTCTTGCTCCAGCACGAAAAGCAGCCTAGGCATGGCTTGATGGTAAGCGAGCTGATGCTGAGGGTTTCGACCGTCGGTGCTTGCCCGCGGGTACGTTCTTCCTGCGTGGCAATTCCCTGCAAGAATGCGCTCGTCAAACGCCAAGTATTACTTCGTTTACCCTTGGGGCTACCGTTAATTGCCAGGATGTTCATTGGGCGCTCCTCAATTCGGCGGCGCATTGTTCAGCCCAGTCGATGTGCATCTGAAGGCTCCTTCTGCCAAAATCGGCGGTCATGTTCCAGTAGAGGCTATGATCTTGCAAGTCCAGTTCGTCTTCAAAATAGTTGATACTCTGATCAATCTCAGAAAAGGCGGCAAGCTGTTCACGGCACGCCTTCGCAATACCTTCGAAATATGCCACGTTTTCTTCCCTACTCCGGTTTCCCAAGAAGAACACCTGCATCAATAAGGGAACGCGTGTAGCTCCTGCAGCGCAGTCAGAGGAAAGCCAGCTCAGAAGTTCAGTGCGGCCGCTTTCCGTGATGGAGCAGACGTTCTTATTGGGTTTTTCGCTTTGCTCGACGGTAGTAATGGTTATCCATCCATTTTTTTCGAGGGTGCGTAACTCACGGTAAATCTGACTGCTTTGAGCCTGCCAAAAGAAATTTAGAGACTTATTAAAAACTTCCCTGATCTCGTAACCAGTCATGTCGCCGTAATTCAGAAGGCCAAGTATTCCATGTTTTAACATCGTTCTCTCCATGTTAAGGCTATTCCACTTGTATAGTGAGATTATAGACCACTAATGGAATATACCAAGACACGAGGGTATAATAATTTGATAAAGCCAGGATTCAGACGCACGAACAACTTTGCGATGCGATATCAAACCTACTCTTATGCCGAGCATGATGATCTACCCAACGATTTCATCAAGCTGCCTCTAACGAGCGACCTCCGACGTGACAGGCCGGCGCTCTAACCAACTGAACGAAGTTAATCCTTAGAAGAAGTATTTACCTTTGATGGGGAGGTTCGATTCACCCTATTCAAAATCTTCCAATAATGAGGAACAAAGGAACATACAAGAAGCGATATTGGGACATGGGTTCATTCCACTCAATGGGTATCTATGGCACTCTTTCATAAGGAGCATAAGGAGCGCATAACCTTGATGACACATGTGAGAAAGGGCACGAATATGAATAGCGATGTTAAGAAAGGCGTTGATGCGAAAACGCAGTATTTTAATGAATACCTCGTCGTGCCTGATGGCCTAAGACCTGAAGTAGATGCATTCTGCAGCGAGGTAGTCTCGCTTGGTGAAGAGTGCGCAGATTTCGATACCTTCGAGAATCGCTTCGCGTCTGAAGGGCTTTCAGAAAAGTTTGTGGCACTCATCTGCCAATGCACCCAGAAAGCCTCCCCGCAAACAAAAGAACAACGGCGGGAATCACTCAAAACCGCCAAAGCCATGATGTACGAAAATCGAAAAGATGCAGCAGAATACCTTGCAGATTCAGTACTAACAACTGCTAGAGTTGAGGCCGAGGGTCACATTCTCAAGGAAAATAGAGAGCGAATGATCAAAGACGACACTATGGGTGACTACACAAGAACAAAGAATGCGATAGAAGATGGTGTCGGCCTCTTCGGGTTCCTATTGAATAAGTTCAGGAAGTAGCAAGGCCAAAAATGGCAAAACCTACGTTGCCTCCTAGTAAGCGAAGCGGCTCCACTCTACCCCTCGTACGCTTCATCAACCAGCCAGCAAGTCTTCCCGTCGGTAAGAATGGTGCGCGAAGCACGAGAAACAGTTGCAATTCGCTTGATACTATCGGTGCAGGCTTGGGCTTCGTCCCTAGTGCTCGCTTCAGCTGAACGTAAATCTGACTGCATTCCTATCTTAGATACAAGAAGATTCTGTTTAGCAGCAGCACGAGGAGTCATCGAGATCAAACCCTTCAAACGCCCCTTGCCCGACCCCTTTGGAAGGGCAATAGGCGCGCCCTTTATCGCACCAATTCTGATCTCCAAAACCCCAGCTACCGTTGCGCGTTTCTTAAGGAACCCCTGCGATTTCTCGAGGATACGTTCCTGCTCAATCAGAGAACTCCTTTCGTCGGTTGCGCCATCGTAATACATACGGGTAACGGCAAGCGCAGATAGCGCACGAAGGCTCAACCCAAACTGATCCTCGTAAGAATGAAGCTCGTCCACTATCAGCTGAAGCTCTTTCTGACTCGCTTTCGCATCCCTGGCCTTCCCTTCAAGGGCGCCCAGCTGCAAAGTAGCCCAATCAACAACCGCCCCAACATCGTTGTAGCAACGTTCAATTTCGTTGCGTGCCGCGCGCAACGCATCGGGCTTCTGTCGGTAGTCGTCATAGAGCCTTGAATACGTTTTGGCAATGTCCAAGGCATTCATGAGCTTAGCCTTCTGCTCGTCGGCAATCATCGAAACAACCTTGTTGAGCTTCTCGTCAATGCTGTGGAGGCTATCGCTGATCTCGGTCATATAGCGTGGCCAACCACCATCGCAGCAGCGGCAATCGCCACATGGGCACTTGACGGTGACGTAACGTCACGCGCGATAATAGGTTGCTAAACTACTTTGCGATTCCACGTGTGAGAGGAGCACGGCATGCCTGCATACAAAGATGATCTGATGACAGTTGGCGAACTCGCCCGTCGCGTGGGCGTGACCGTGCGCACCATC
>JABLTK010119582.1_pt1 | contig 16723 bp, 7 predicted proteins | sample 7160131 | NCBI WGS metagenome assembly JABLTK01 (sample SAMN14651221, study PRJNA627086) | human gut metagenome | isolation source: feces | host: Homo sapiens
GCAAATCGCGTCCGCCGCCTCAGACCGCTGACAAACCCCGCAACCGCAGAAATTTTCTGAAATACTTCTGACGAAGTGAAAATTTCTGCTTACGGCGTCAACTAAATTTGCAGATTTCGGTTACATACGTCTGTGTATGCGCCCTCATCTGCAAGTTTGTTTCCTTGTCTTGCGGTGTTTCTCAAGGTCTGGCAGTCTGTTGACTTTGTCAACATCCTGAAGGCGGGGAGCGCAATATGCGCCCCCGCCTTTGAACTGTCAAAAAATGCGGAGATTGAGGAACTTAAACAAATGCGTACAGTCCGAACAGGGCAAGCTGGCCGTCCGCGCAGATGTATTCCATGCTGCACGCCTCCGCCAGCGCCTTTACGTAGACGCAGTAGGCGGAAAGGCAGGAAAAGCGCCGTTCATCATCGCGGCAGGGTTCGCCGTCCAGAATGGCGCAGCGGTCGCACAGATTGCAGCAGCTCGCGCCCGCCATCACGCCGGTATGCCCCGCCTGTTTCATCCGTTCGATCACGCGCAGCATGCCCTGATTGTGCGCGCGCTTCGCCGCGCGGATTGCCTGCGTATCGGTGTAATCGGTAATGGGCCATTTGGTCTGAAATACGATTCCGTTCGAATATTGCGTAATGCGCGCCTTCATTTCCTCCGGCGTGCCGCAGTCGGGCGGGCAGGAATAATTCGCGCCGTACTGGCCGCACAGGTTTTCTTCGCAGAACGGGCGAAACGCGGGATTGAAGATCACCTGCTTCATATCGATCGTTTCCGCCGCACTGAAGCCCTCGTCCAGCGCAAGCTGAATCATTTCCGTTTTATTCATGGGAAGCTCCTTTCTGTTCCGCAGCATCGTTTTGTGCATTCAATCGCTTTTCCAGCGCCGTCTGTTTGGCGAGAATGGCGTTGACCTTATCGTATAAATCTTCAATCATGATTTCGGTTTTCAGGTTTACCTTATAATCGTTTTCGGCGCGGCGGCGATCCTTTTCCTCCTGGCGGTTCTGGCTCATCATAATCAGCGGCGCCTGAATGGCGGCGATGCAGGAAAGCACCAGATTCAGCAGGATGAACGGGTACGGATCAAACGCACGCGCCGCCAGCAGCGCGTTGACTACCATCCACAGCACCAGACCGCCCGTGAACGAAAAGATAAACGCCCAGCTGCCGGCGAATCGGGCGATCGTATCCGCCGCGCGCTGGCCGAGCGTATAGCGCTTCTTTTCTTCGGCGGGGCTAACGGAAACGCGACTGTCCGCCAGCAGCGCCAGCACTTCCTCGTCCGTCATATCCCGTTGGATATCCTTCAATACCTCTTTGAGCAGTTTTCGATTTTCCTTCATACAATCAACCTCCCATGTATGGATGGATCGCATTTATCATAACAGCATGGCGGCGTCTTTTCAAGGCGTATGGATTAAAAAGTCAACTGAAATCAGAACCGCAAAAGGCCAAAATACGATTCAACCGTATTTTAGCCGCGGATGATATAAAAAATCGCCGTCCGCCATAGGGCGGACGGCGCGGGAGATGGAATTATTCGATTGCGATCTTGCTGGGGGAAGCAAGCTTCTTCGGCTGCTCCTTCGGCAGTTCGATGGTCAGAACGCCGGATTCGTACTTGGCGTGTACATCCTCAGGCCGCACATCGCCCACATAGAAGCTGCGGCTACAAACGCCGGAATAGCGTTCCTGACGCAGTACGCGACCCTTCTTATCCTCTTCGTTCTTATCCAGACCCTTCTGGGCGCTGATGGTCAGATAACCATCGTTTACGTCCAGCTGAATTTCTTCCTTATTGAAGCCCGGCAGTTCAACCGCCAGTTCATATTCGTGTTCGTTTTCACGAATATCGGTCTTCATCAGGTTGCGTGCGCGCTTGCCGAACAGCGGATCGCGCCCGCCAAAGAAATCGTGATCAAAGAATTCATCCATCATATTTTCACCAAAAATGCTAGGCAACATAGTAAACCCTCCATTCATGTTAAAGCCATTTGGAAACCGGACAGAAACTCCGGCGGGATCGTGCGCTTGTGACGGCTGCACGATCTGTGCCCGCCGTCGCCGGTGCGTTCATCGCGCGCCGCGCCCGGTCGAAAACCGTTCGCGCAATCCATTCTCGGCGCTGCCGCCTTCATTTCCTTCCCGATTGCGTATACTATTTTACTCTTTTTCATTGCGCTTGCAATGGATTCATGGTATAATTTCGAAAGAATCGATTGTGCTGTGCGCACAATGAAAATGAGGTGTTTTCATGGAATCGACGAACTTTTCCGGCGCAGATGCGTTGCTTTCGGATTTCCTCGCGCAGGATGATGTGCGCCTGCTGGCGCGCGATGCGGGCAGGCTGCTGAACTGCCCCCTGCTGGTGCTGGACGATACGTTTCGCATCGCGGCGCATTATCGTCCGGACGGATTTGCCGATGCGCTGTTCGACAGCGCCGTGCGGATGGGGCAGATCACCTATGAAGCGGGTGCGTTCATCAGCAAAAGCCCGCTGCTCTCCGAGGGCAAACCGGATTATATTCAGATCGAAAACAGCGATCATCAGCGGCGGTTCGCGCTGCTGGTCAGCTCCGGCGTGCGGCTGGGCTATCTGATCTGCGTGGACGCGGGCAGCCGCCTGCGCGCGGTGCCGGAGGAAACATTTCGCATGGTGGAGGCCGTGCTCGCCAAGCAGCTGTTCATGGAAGCCACCCGCCGCGATGATCGCCCCTTTGAAACCGCCGAAGAAATCCTGATGCATCTGCTGGACGGCGGCTTTGCCTCCGCGCCGTATTTCCGGCTGCAAACCGCCGGAACCTACCTTGCGGATTTTCATCCCGCCGCCTTCGCGCTGATCGATCTATCGGCGTATCACGCCCAGTATCTGGGGAAAAGCCAGTTGAAGGATGAACTGATCTACCGCTTCCGCGATTCGCATCCCTTCCTATATAAAGGGGACGTGTTTCTGTTTCTGCAATCGGGGTATTCCGAGGGCGATCTGGCGGCGATTTCGCGGGAATTTCATCTGAAGGCGGCGGTATCCGATCCGATTTCCGATCTGTACGCGCTGCCCGCGCTGTACCGCGCCGCGCGGGAAACGCTGGATCTGATCACGGATACCGCGTTCCAAGGCGAAAACGTATATGCCGTTTCGCAGATGAAGCCGCTGATTGCGCTTTCGAACCTGCGCGGCCGCGATGATCTGATTCCGGAGGCCATCCGCGCGATCCGCGCAAGCGACCGCGACCGCGGCAGCCAGTATTGCGAAACGCTGTATCATTATCTGTGCTGCGGCAGATCGCTGAAGGAAACCTGCGCGGCGATGTTTACCCACCGCAATACCATCCTGTACCGCATTCATAAGATGCAGGATGAATTCGGCGTACCGGCGGATGATCCGAATGCGCATCTGGAGCTGCTGCTGGGCGTTTCGCTCGCGCTGTTCCAGGATCGCGGCGCGGGGTTTTTTCTGGGGTAGGGCGTGCGCGGTAAAGCGAAAGGTGCATTATCTCTCCTTCCGTCAGACTTCGGCTGCCACCTTCCTCGTCAGAGGAAGGCGACCTCATGTCCTGGCCCCGAGTAAGCGGACAACCCAGAAGTGTGGTATTTATTGGCTCCACCTGCTGGGGGAGCTGTCGGCGAAGCCGACTGAGGGAGAGAAGCCATTTCGCAGAACCGATGAACTAGCGAAATTCGGCAGGTACGTTATCTCTCCTTCCGCCGACTGCGTCGGCACCTTCCTCATCAGAGGAAGGCAGGGGATTAACGTGCTTCGTTCCTCGGCTCCACCTGATGGGGGAGCTAGCATCGCGTAGCGATGACTGAGGGAGAGAAATCCATATGTCGCTGTACCCACGCAGTTTTTGCAGCTTGAATCAATGGCTGCAAAAACGTCGTTTCGCGGCGACCATACTTTACGGTCGCCGTCGAACCAGCGCGGTAGCTACTGGCTGTCGGCACTGCCGACCAGCGCGGTAGTTGCTGGAGGCGGGCACAGCCCGCCAGCTGGGATCAAACGCCCTGCGTTTGAAGATTTAACATAAATTGTTCTGTAAGTGCATAAGTCGGAATTGCCGTTTTTTGAAAATTGGTGTATAATGGTTATGCTTGTATTTAAGGTGTCGCGCCTCAGGCGCGGTGAAAAGGGAATTCGGTGAAAATCCGAAGCAGCTTCGACCTACTGTAAAGGTGACGAACGCACGAAAAAGCCATTGGCGATTGCCGAGAAGGCGTGCAAGTAGAATGATCCTGAGTCAGGAGACCTGCCTTAGATAACGGTTCGTTTTGCGGGGAAGACAGGAACTGTTCGCAAAAATCATGCGTTTTGCGATAGCATAATCACATTGCCGTTAAAACCGTTTCCCCCGTTTGGAGGAAACGGTTTTTTGCGTCATTGGAACCCCGAATGGAAGCCCATTCAACCGGGAATGAAGGAGGCAGAACCATCATGAAAAGACGCTTGTTGGCACTGATGCTGGCGCTCGCCATGCTGCTGAGCATGACCGCCGGCGCGTTCGCGGAGGACGCGGAACCGGTGATCGTGCAGGAAGCGCCCGCACAGGAAGAAGTCGTACAGGAAGAACCTGTGAAGGAAGAACCTGCGAAGGAAGAATCCGCGAAGGAAGAGCCCAAGCAGGAAGAACCCAAGCAGGAAGAACCCGCGAAGGAAGAGCCTGTGAAGGAAGAACCCGCGCAGGAGGAGCCGAAGCAGGAAGAACCCAAGCAGGAAGAGCCCGCGCAGGAGGAGCCGAAGCAGGAAGAACCCGCGCAGGAGGAACCTGTACAGGAAGAAGAGCCCGCGCAGGAAGAAGAACCTGAGCAGGAGATGGAAAGCATCTACCCTGTTTACGGCGCCTGCGGCGAAGAAGCGGTTTGGGTGCTTACCGAAGATGGCGATCTGACCATTTCCGGCAAGGGCGAAATGGATGATTATTCCGGCGAGGATAGCCAGCCCTGGGCGGTATATTCGCTGGAAATCCGTTCCGTCACGGTGGAAAAGAAGATCACCTCCATCGGCGACGCCGCCTTCTATGGCGAATATGAAAATCTGAAAACCGTTCGCCTGCCCGATACGCTGGAGCGCATCGGCGATCATGCGTTCGAAGGCTGCCTGAAGCTGGAGAAGATCGATCTGCCCGAAGCGATCACCGAAATCGGTGTGGACGCTTTTAAGGATTGCGACGCGCTGCGCCGTGCGACCTTCGCGGGCGACGCGGAGGCCTTTGCCGCGCTGACCATTGGCAGCGGCAACGAAGCGCTGACGGATGTGCTGGAAGCGCCCGAAGCGGAGGAACCCAAGACGGAAGAACCCAAGGCGGAAGAACCCGCGACGGAAGAACCCGAAACCGAAGAACCCGCGGTTGAAGAACCTGCAACCGAGGAAAGCGCGGTGGATCACGTTATCGGCCTGATCGATGCGATCGGCGATGTGACCATCGAATCCGAATCCGCCATCGCCGCCGCGATGGAGGCATACGATGCGCTGACCGACGAAGAAAAGGCGCTGGTTTCCAATTATGATACGCTTGAAGCGGCGGTCGCCGCTTACATGAGCCTGAACGGCGTCGCGCTGCTGGCGGAGGAAACCACGCCCGCTGCAGACGCGAAGGTATACGTCACCATCAGCAATGCGGGTCGTCTGGCGCTGGTGGACGGCGAAGTGACCGTGACCGATATCAACGCCGATGGCGTGCTGACCTACGACGAGGCGCTGCAGGCGGCGCACATCGCCTACTGCGCGGGCGGCTATGAAGCCACCGAAGGCAGCTACGGCCTGTTCGTCACGAAGCTCTGGGGCGTAGCCAACGGCGGCAGCTATCTGTTCTTCAAGAACGGCGTGGCACTGGAGGAGGCTGTCAACTCCGCCAATTCCAGCGTTTCCGCGGGCGACCGGCTCTATGCCGCCGTGCTGAAGGACGCCGCCCACTATTCCGATATTCAGGCGCTGTTTGACAAGGACAGGCTGACCGCCACGGCGGGCGAAGCCTTTACCCTCACGCTGACGGGCATGCCCTATGGCGGCGGCAAGACCGCCGTTTCCGACGTGCAGCTGGGCGTCTGGAAGGATGGCGCGTTTACCGCCATCGACGGCGCTGTGACCGATGAAAACGGTCAGGCTTCGATCACGCTTTCCAAGAACGGCGATTACATCATCACCGCCGAGGGCAGCATGGGCACATCGCCCATCATGCCGCCGGTGTGCAGGGTGACGGTGGAGGGCGGCGCGCCCGTTCGCCATTATCTGTCCGAACTGCGCTATCTGTATACCGGCAAAACGACGGCCGTACAGATCGAGCTGCAGGAAGGCGTATTTGAATACACCATCGAAATTCCGACGAACGTCACCATGACCGGCGTCAGAATGGGCGCGCAGCTTTCCGCGGACGCGCCCGCAGGCGCGACAATCAAGGCGACCTACAAGAATCTTTCCACGGGGAAGGACAGAACCGTCACCCTGAAATCCTCGCCGACTGCGTATATGCTCATGTTTCAGCTCGTGAACCCCGGCACGGCTGAAAATATGGTTTCGATCACGGTCGGCGCGGGCAGCGATACGCAGGTCTATACGCTGCATATCGCCCGTTCGCCCTATCTGGAGCTCACCTCGGTGCGGGATTCGGACGGCGCGGATCTTACGCTGCTCGACGGCACGTACTATGTGCCGGAGGACTGCGCGTCAATCAAGATAACGGCGGACAGCTATAAGGCCGATTTGACGATCAACGGCCAGCCGGCGGTCAGCAACGAAGAATATAAAGTTACGCCGGTGTGGAGCGAGGACGACAGCTTTGTCGTTACGCTCTGCGCGAGCATCGGCGAAAAGACCTACGTCGTCGAACTTCCGATGAAGAAGATGAAGGCGACGGATGAATTCAGCGGCGATTGCGGCGCGGATGTAAAGTGGTCGCTGAAGGACGGCGTGCTGACCATCAGCGGCAGCGGCGCGATGGCGGATTATGCCATCAATTCGCCGGCGCCGTGGGCGGGCTTTAAGTCCATCATCCGCAGCGTAGTGGTGCAGGAGGGCGTTACCGGCATCGGCAACTTTGCCTTCTTCAAACATCCCGCGCTGGAAAGCGCGATCCTGCCTGCGGGCTTAAAATCCATCGGCGTGTGCGCCTTTGGCGACTGCGGCAAGCTCTCCGAAGCGGCGCTTCCGGAAGGTCTGACCCATCTGGGCAACGAAGCCTTTAAGGGCACGGCGCTGAAGAGCGTGGTTCTGCCCGAATCGCTGGAAACGCTGGACGGGCGGGCGTTCGCTGAATGCGCAGCGCTGGAAAGCGCTACGATCAATGGAAAATTGAGCGACGGCCTTTTCACAGAATGTACCTCTCTGAAGAACGTGACCTTCAACGGGAATGCGCTGAAGACGATCCCCGGAAGCGTGTTCAGCAGGTGCGCTGCGCTGGAGGAAATTGAAATTCCCGAGGGCGTAACCGAAATCATTCAGCTGGGCTGTTCTCCGAAGAAGATCACGCTGCCCAGCACGCTGGAAACGCTGAACGCGGATAAGATCGGTTACGGCGTGACCGATCTTACCATCAACAACAACGATCGCTTTGTGAAGCGGGACGGCATCGTCTATTCGGCGGACGGCAAGACGATCATCCTGTGCGAAAAGGGCGTTGCGGGCAACATCATTATCCCGGACGGCGCGATCGTGATCGGCGAATCCGCATTCCGGAACTGCCGGGAGATTACCGGCATCCAGATTCCGGCTTCCGTAAAGAGCATTGGGCAGCGCGCCTTTTGGGGCGACAATAAGCTCGCATCCGTGGCGCTGCCGGAAGGCCTGACCTCGATCGGCAATTCCGCGTTCTTTGAATGCACCGCGCTGGAGGGCATTGATATTCCGGACAGCGTTACCGATCTGGGGGATAGCGTCTTCAGCGGCTGCACGGCGCTGAAGACGCTGGAAATTCCCGCGGGCGTTACCGTGATCGTGAGGGGCATGTTTGCCAACTGCAGTGCGCTGAAGAGCATCGTAGTTCACACGGGCGTCACCTCGATAGAATCTGATGCGTTCGCCTACATTCAAATCGGAACGATTTACTATCGCGGCGGCGTGGATGAATGGAACGCCGTGACCGGCGCAGGCAAGCCCGCGGACGGCAGCTATGAAATCGTATACTACTACGGCCGCAACGATGTGGCGACCATCACCGAACAGCCGAAGGACTGCATGCTTGCGCAGCATTCGGCGGCGGAAAACGCGCTGAGCATCACCGTAACCGCGCCCACCGAGGGCGATGGCAAGGTGAGCTTTGCCTGGTACGCCGGCGATACGAACAGCACCAGCGGCGGCGCGGCGGTGGAGGGAACCGTCAGCGAGGACGGCCTGACCGCGTACTGCGCGCCGAGCACGGCGGAGCAGGGCAGCAAATACTATTACTGCGTCGTAACCACTACGATGGGCGATGGCGCCGAACTGAAGGCGCCCTCCCGTGCGGCGAAGGTGGAGATTGTTCCCTACAAGTGGAGCGGCGAGGGCACGGCGGAAGCGCCCTATGAGCTGGCGACGGCGGAGGATCTGCTGGCGCTGTACGATTACGTCGCTTCCGGCGAAAACGCGCAGGGCAAGTATTTCCGCATGACGGCGGACATCACCCTGCCCGAGGGATGGAAGCCCATCGGCATTACGAAGGACGGAAAGCACGATATTCGGAACGGCGAGAACCTGCTGCCCTTCAGCGGCAATCTGGACGGCAACGGCAAGACCCTGACCGTGCCCGAGGGCGGACTTCCGCTGCTGGGCTACGTGAAGGGCGCGAAGGTTTCCAATCTGAATATCTACGGCAAGCGGATCGCGGGCTACGGCCTTGTAAACTATCTGGAGGGCGTGGGTCTTGCCGGCGAAGCCATCTGCATCGACAATGTCACGCTGAAGTCCGGCTCCTCCACGCTGAAGTCCGGTCTGATCGGCACATACATTACCACGAACGGTTTCGCGGGCTGCTCCGCGGCGTTCTATGTCACCATTCGCAACTGCACCGTGGAAAGCGGCGTTGTGATCGGCTATGATAAGAGCGAAACCATGATCGGCTCCATCGCGGGGCGCGTACACGGCACGATCACGAACTGCACCAGCGCCGCCACCGTATACGGCAAGAATTATGTCGGCGGCATTCTGGGCACGCGCGATAACGCGATGGGCGAATGCAGGGTGACCGATTGCACGTTCACCGGCAGCGTGATCGCCAGCGGCGAACAGGCCGGCGGCATCGTCGGCGGCGGCTATTCCAATTCTACCGCGCCGAACGGCGGCAAGATTCCGATCAACGGCTGCACGGTTTCCGGCAGCGTGCGCGGCGCGGACATGGTGGGCGGCATCCTGGGCGCGGACGCCTATGTGGCGCAGTCCTGGGGCGGCTATACAATGAAGAACAACCGCTTCACCGGCAAGGTGAGCGGCGATGGCAGCGCCGTGGGCGGCATCATCGGCTACTATCTGAGCATGAACAGGTGCGATGATATTGCCGGCAACTACTACGCCTCCGGCTGCGGCGCGCAGCGCGGTATCGGCCATGTAAAGTATGTGGATACCAATTGCGCGACCCACGAAACCGACAGCAGAACCAGTTATTTCAGCACCGAGAACGATGTTTCGCAGTGTCCGGTCGTCAAGGGCTGCGGCTGGAGGACCGGCTATAACCGCACGGACGATCCGCTGGGCGCGGATGCGGCGAATTTGTGGCATACCGATACCGCGGCGGAAAAGCCCGTGCTGCACGTGATGATCAATTCCACCCGAAGCGCGACGGGCGGCAATCCGGCGCAGGCGGTGCTGGGCGAGGACGGCATCCTGCGCATTGAAAATCGCACCGCTACGTACAACCGCCTGTGGGTGGGTACGGAAAATGATGCGACCGTCACTTCGCTGGAGGTTCTGCAGGGTCTGCCCACGAAGAACAGCGTGCCCTCCCAGACGAAGGTTACTTCGTACAACGTCTACAACGATACGACCTATCAGGCGAATTACAACAGCGGCTACTTCAAGCTGCCGCTCGTGGCGCGGGCGACCGTGACCGCGGCGGACGGCGAAACCGCCGCGAGCTATTACATCATCGCGTGCGAGGGCGCGGCGGGCAGCTTCGTCGTATCCGCCAGCGGCTTTACCGCGGATAACGCTGCGCTGTACAGCGATGCAAACGGCATTGCGTTTACCGAGGCGGATAGCCAGGTAACGCTCACGCCCGTGACCGATACCATCGGCAGCGGCGATGCGCAGACCATCGCATGGAAGTGGACGACCTCCGATCCGACCGTCGCCATCGTGGATGCAAACGGTAAGGTAACCAGCATCGGCGGCGGCACGGCGGAAATCACCGCGGCCTATGATAAGATCAGCGTAAGCTGCAAGGTAAATTCCACCGCGGCTGCGCACGATAAGCACACCTACGTGGACGGCGCGTGCAGCGTATGCGGCACAAAGGAACCCTCCGCCGTGAAGGCGTACTTCACGCTGGCGGATCAGAACGGCGGCTTCGCATTCGCGAAGGATGGCGCGACCCGCCTGAACAAGGTGGAGATGCGCGTGACCGACGCCGATATGGACGGCACGGTAACCATTAACGACGCCTTCCTGTGCGCGCACGCGGAGTTCTGCGCGGACGGCGCGGCCGGCGTAGCCCCGCAGAGCAGCGCCTACGGCGCGTACATCACGAAGCTGTGGGGCGTGGAAACCGGCAGCGTAGGCTATTATGTAAACAACAGCGCGCCGGACGGCCTGTCCGTGGCGCTGAAGCGGAACGACAGCCTTTCCGCGTTCTACTATCGCGATGGCGAAGGCTATTCCGATCTGTACATCTATTTCGAATCCGATAGCGCCAAGGCGGTAATCGACAGAGAAGCGACCTATACCGTAAAGGGCGCGAACGGCGCGATCCCCGCGGGCGCAACCGTAAACGTATACGACGGCGAAGGCAAGGCCGTGGATACGCTTTCCACCACTGTGGGCGCGGACGGCAGCATTGCGATCACCTTCCCGCAAACGGGCAGCTATACGGTGGAAGTGAGCGGCAAGGCAAACTACACCGGCATGGCGTGGGATGCGGCCACCGGCGGCTATGTAAGCAAGGAATTTACCGATGCGCCGGTAACCCCCGCGCTGCTGAACGTAACGGTATATCCCTATGCGAAGGCGACCGTATATGTAACGGTCTCCGATAAGACCGGCAGCTTCGTAACCGGCAAAACCGGCGCGGAAATCTATCGTCTGCCGCTGACGGTGGAGGATGATCCCGCGGATCCGGACGGCGTGGTTACGCTTCTGGAGGTCGGCGCGGAGCTGCACCGGCAGGAATACTCCGGCGGCCTCGATGGCTTCAAGGCATCGAGCTCCTGGATTTCGAAGTTCTGGGGCGATACCTCCGGCAACTTCGGCTATTATCTGAACGACGTCTACATGAGCGGAAGCGGCACCAAGACGGGCACGAACGGCAGACCCTTTGTGGATAAGCTGCAGGCGACCGTCGTGGCGGATGGCGATTGCTATAACTTCTTCCTGTATCAGACCGATTACTGGTCGGATATGTACACCTACTTCAATCCGGTGAACGAATCCGCCGTGGTGGGCACGCCCAAGACGATCACCGCCTATGCGGCCAACTATATAGGCGTTTCTGCGCCCGCGGATGCGGTTATCACGGTATCGAAGGATGGGAAACTGCTCGCGGATCTGACCACCCTCGTGGGCTCGGACGGCAGCTTTGCCATCACCTTCCCCGAAGTCGGCGTATACACCGTAGAGCTGAGCAACGGCGAATCGAAGTATTATGTACCGTCCCGCTGCAAGGTAACGGCGCGTTCGGCGGTCGCCGGAATCGCGCTCGATAAGACGGAGATTACCATCACCGAAGGCGGAAGCGAAACGCTGACGGCTACGCTTTCGCCCGAAGGCGCGGAGGGCACGCCCATCATCTGGACCAGCTCCGATGATGCCATCGCCACCGTGCAGGACGGCGCTGTAACCGCAGTGAAGGAAGGCAAGGCGACCATCACCGCGAAGGCGGGCGATATGGAAGCCACCTGCGAAGTGACCGTGCAGGGTCTGCCGAAGCTTGCCGCGCTCACCTTCCGCAAAGGCATTCAGGCGGCCAAGACGGAATTTGCGCTGACCCCGGCGTTCGATCCGGAGGTGCGCGAATATACGATCACGGTGCCGGATTCCCTGAGCGGCGTGGGAGATTTCGCCATCTGGGCAACGCTCGCGGAGGGCGCGGAAGGCAAGATCGAGGTTCAGTATGTAAACCAGATCAACAACAGCACGAAGAAGGTTAATGTAACCTCCGGCAATACGAACGGCGCATCGCTGGTGAACAGTATAAAGCGTGCTTCGCTTGAAACCGTTGTTCTAACCATCAAAATCGGCGGTCAGGACGCGTATACTGTGAATGTGCAGCGTGAACTGACGCTCAGCACGCTGAATTTCACAGCAGGCGAAAAGACCTATGAACTGGATCAGAAGCTCGTCGCACTGACGCGCGAATACAGCGCGCTCGTACCGCACGACGCGGAACTGACCGTAAATGCCGTTCCGCAGGTGGCGGAAGGCGTAACCCTGAGCTATAACGGTGAAGCTTCCAACGTGATCAAGCCCGTGTGGAACGGCCGCACGGCGCAGCTGAGCATCAAGCTCAGCGCTGATGGCGCGCAGGATGGGCTGTACACCGTACAGCTGAATCAGATGCCTGCGAAGCTGGAAGTGATCACCGCACCCAAGACCGAATACGCGGTCGGCGATACCTTCGATCCCACCGGCATGGTGCTGCAGGCAACCTATGCGGATGGCAGTACGGAAACCGCACCGGCGGATCAGGTCACCTTTGCGCCGACCGAGCCGCTCACTAAGGATATCACCTCGGTGAAGCTCACCTACTGCGGCACGGAAGTGGAGCTGCCGATTACCGTCACCGGCGGTCTGAAGGGCAGCGGCACGGCAGAAGATCCGTGGCTGATCGAAACTTATCAGGATTTCGAAACCGTGCGCGATCTGGTTTCCAAGGGACTCAGCTTCGATGGCGAGTACCTGAAGATGGTCAACGATATCACCCTGCCCGAAGGCTGGACGCCCATCGGCGTGACGAAGGATGGTACGAACAACATCCAGAGCGGCGCAAACCTGCTGCCCTTCAGCGGCAATCTGGATTGCTCCGGCAAGACCCTGACCATTCCCGAAGGCGGACTTCCGCTGCTGGGCTATGTGAAGGGCGCGACGGTATCCAACCTGAACATCTATGGCAAGAAGATCGCGGGCTACGGTCTGGTAAACAATTATTCCGGCGTTGGTCTGAATGTTCGCGCCATTACGATTGACAATGTAACCCTGAAGTCCGGCTCCTCCACGCTGAAGTCCGGTCTGATCGGTACCTACATCACCACGAACGGCTATGCGGGCGCTTCCGCGGGCTTTGTGGTGGACATCCGCAACTGCACCGTGGAAAGCGGCGTAGTGATCGGCTACAACAGGGATCAGGAAATGATCGGCTCCATCGCGGGTCGCGTACAGGGCACGATCACGAACTGCACCAGCGCGGCGACCGTGTACGGCACGAATTACGTCGGCGGCATCATCGGCACGCGCGATAACGCCATGGGCACCTGCAAGGTGACCGATTGCACGTTCACCGGCAGCGTAATCGCCAGCGGCGAACACGCGGGCGGCATCGTCGGCGGCGGCTATTCCAACGATAGCGCGCCCAACGGCATCAGGATTACCGTACAGAACTGCAAGGTATCCGGCAGCGTGACCGGCGCGGATAAGGTGGGCGGCATCCTCGGCGGCGATTCGTTCGTCGCACAGGCGTGGAATGCCTACAGCTTCACCGATAACAGCTTTACCGGCAAGGTGAGCGGCAGCGGCAGCGCGGTCGGCGGCGTAATCGGCTACTATCGCAGCCTGAACAAGTTCGATGATATCGCGAACAACTATTATGCATCCGGCTGCGGCGCGAAGTATGGCATCGGCGCGGTGCAATACGTGGATACCAATTGCGAAACCCACGAAACCGAGCGCGGCGCTACCTACTTCAACACCGAAACCAGCACGGCGGACTGCCCGACGGTAAAATGGTGCAGCTGGAAGAAGGCGCACAACCGCACGGATGACCCGCTGGGCGCGGATGCGACGAAGCTTACCCATACCGACGGCAGCACGGTGATCGATGTAACCGGCGTTTCGCTGGATAAGAATGAAATCGCGCTCAAGACCGGCGATACCGCAAAGCTCACCGCGACGGTAACGCCCGATAACGCCACGGATAAGACCGTGCGCTGGACTTCCTCCGATGAAACCATCGCCACCGTTTCCGAGGATGGCACGATCACCGCGAAGAAGGCGGGCACCGTGACCATCACCGCGGCGGCGGGCAGCTTCACCGCGAAGTGCACCGTAACGATCACCGAAGCGGACGCCATCAAGGTAACGATCTCCGTGCTGGGCGATAGTGCGCACGGCAGCGGCAAGGTGCATACGCTGAAGAACGGCGGCCTGTCCACCTGGGTCAAGGCGACCGAATACAGCGTGCCGGGCGGCAGCACCGTATGGGATGTGCTGAAGAAGTGTCTGGATGAACACAATCTCAGCTACAGCAACCCCACCGGCAATTATGTATCCTCCGTCAACGGCCTTGCCGAATTCGATAACGGCAAGAACTCCGGCTGGATGTACACCCTGAACGGAAAATACCCGCTGAACGGCGTATCCAAGCAGAAGGTGAAGGACGGCGATAGGATCATCTTCCATTACACGGATGATTACACGCTGGAGGACACCGGCTTCAGCCCCGATCCCGATCCCGACGATAACGAACGGGTTGCCGAGGTTGAAAAGAAGATCGACGCCATTGGCGATGTTACCTACACCGAAGCCAGCAAGGCGAAGATCGATGCCGCGCGCAAGGCGTATAACGATCTGACCGTTTCCGAACGCAAGGACGTAGATAATTATCAGAAGCTTCTGGATGCGGAAAAGAAGTATTCCGATCTGAAGAAGCAGGATGATCAGGCCAAGGCGGACGCGGTGAAGAAGCTCATCGATGAAATGGGCAATGATCAGGATAAGATCAAGGAAGCGCGCAAGGCTTACGATGATCTGACCAAGGATCAGAAGAAGCTGGTAACCAATTACAACAAGCTGACCGCCGCGGAATATCAGCGCGCGAGCAGCACCGCCACCAGCAGCGATCGCAAGTCTGCGCAGGACACCATCGATCTGATCGATCAGATCGGCGATAAGGTAAGCGATACCTCCGGCGCGAAGATCGATGCGGCGCGCAAGGCATATGATAAGCTCTCCGATACGCAGAAGGCGCTGGTCACCAATTATGAACAGCTCGAAGCGGCGGAAGAAGCGTATGCGAAGCTGGCGGGTCTGAAGGGCTTTGAAAACCTGTATCGCGAAACCGGCAATCTGCTTACCACGCTGGGCGAACCGGGCGTCGGCTCCGTCGGCGGCGAATGGATGGTAATCGGACTTGCGCGCAGCGGATGCGAAATCGATGCGGATCTGTATTACACGCAGGTATCGGAATACGTCGCGCAGACCATCGATGAAAACGAACGCCTGCACCGCAATAAGAGCACCGAAAATTCCCGCATCATCCTCGCGCTTACCGCGCTGGGCATGGATGTACACGATGTGAACGGCCACGATCTTACGGCGGGTCTGAACGATATGGCGTACATCCAGAAGCAGGGCATCAACGGCCCGATCTGGGCGCTGATCGCGCTGGATAGCAATGCGTATGAACCGGCGGAGGGCGACGTCACCCGCGAAGCGCTGCTCCAGTGCATTCTGGATGCGCAGCTTACCGACGGCGGCTGGGCGTTCTCCGGCGAAAACGCGGATTCGGATATGACCGGCATGGCGCTCACGGCGCTCGCGCCCTACTATGTACCGGAAACCGAAACGGAGGATGGTACGAAGCTCGAACTGACGCAGGCGCAGATCGCGATCAACGAAGCCGTTGAACGCGGTATCGAATGCCTGTCCGAGCTGCAATTTGCAAACGGCGCGTTCGGCACGTTCGGCGGCAACGGCGAAATCGTGGAAACCAGCGAATCTACCGCACAGGCGGTCGTGGCGCTCACCGCGCTGAATATCGACCCCGATACGGATGAACGCTTCGTCAAGAACGGCAATTCCGCGCTGGACGCGCTGGTAAGCTACGGTCTGACCGGCGGCGGCTTCAAGCATCTGATGGACGGCGAACGCGATGGCATGGCGACCGAGCAGGGCTATTACGCGCTGACCGCCTACGCACGCTATCTGATGGGTCTGAATCGCCTGTACGATATGCGCGATGCGTTCGATCCCGAAGCGGAGCTGATCCAGCCTCTGGATCTCTATATCCGGATCGTAAAGTAAACCAAATCGCAAAGGAAGGCACAAAACGTGCCTTCCTTTTTTGTATGGAACGCTTTTGAAGCAGTTCATTCCTTTGCCTTCCCCTTTGGGAAAGGTGCCGACACTCTGTGTCGGCGGATGAGGTCGTTTCCTCGGCTCCATCTGCCGAAGAACGTAAAATTGCGTTTCTTGTCCTCGGCTCCACCTGATGGTACGCACCGAAGACCCTGCGGTGCAGGGTTTCGGCAGCGCCGGACTGGCATTCAAAGAATGCGTCCGGGCTGGTTGCGGGCTGCAAGCGGTGCCGCGACTCAATCTCCGATTGAGCCGTCGGCAGTCGGCTAAACGCCGACCGGCAAACCATTGGTTTGCCGCCTTACGCGACTGCTAAAGGGA
>JABLTK010070809.1_pt1 | contig 16715 bp, 26 predicted proteins | sample 7160131 | NCBI WGS metagenome assembly JABLTK01 (sample SAMN14651221, study PRJNA627086) | human gut metagenome | isolation source: feces | host: Homo sapiens
CGACTTAGAAAGTAGGGTAAGAGTTCATCTGGTTAATACCGCAAATACCGGATTGTACTGCTTATAGAACTCTGTAAGTCTAGTTCGGTACTGTTCGTCTAAACGTAAATCACTAGGAATCTTGGTTTACAAGTCTACAGATAAGAAACTAATTACATTAAGAACATACCGAAGACATTTTTGTTTTTCCAAATTTGTTTTCTAAGGATCATGCCTTGTGCTGCATTCGTGTAATGAAACTCCCACTCTTCTGATTGAACCCGATCTAGAATATAGTATCACTTTCTTCATTCATCTGGAGCCTAAATCCGATCTGAAAGATGCAAGAAGGTTGTTTCAGAAGAATCAACACAATTCACTTTTCTAGAGCCGAAAGGTTGAGCGACTGGTGGATTATTATTAAAGCACGTTGTTGAAAACAAATATAACAGTAGACTACTAGATTACACAACATTCAATTTATGGAATTCTTCTTCAATGGCATCTCGCAACGAGAATACCTAAAGATAAAAAAGAAATGAGATGATTACAATAGTTTTTACTTTCCCGATGGGAATGATATGATTTGCTATTCCTGCAATCAAGTACTTGCCACAACAGGAAACAACAATAGCATTACATTGCTAACAGTAAGAATCAATCTCAATTCATACTTCATATGTATATATCTGATATTGGAGCGGATCGTTCTCGAAAATATCAAATCCTCTCCAACAACGTCCCAATGCAGATAAAAACACTTCTTCACAATCCATTTGGTTGATTGTAGACATTACAACCTCTCCATCCTTTGAAAGACTAGATCACAAGGTATTCATCACTACTTACACAAATTCTATGCTGCTAGCTTCGGTAGCATCTCGAAACACCTTTTTGAGGTTTTTCACAGACAACATGTTGAATACTCTTTGTTCTTGCGTTGAATACGTCAGCTTTTCACAATCCAATCAAATTTTGGGATATCCCCACGGTTGTTCCATCTGTTGTATAATAAATGAGGATTATCGTACTGGATAACTTTGTCAACGTGCTATCCATACCTCACTCTCTAGGAGGATGGGTAAACATGGAGAGATGTGTTTCTGTGTAGTGTCAGTTGCTGTTTCTTTTGTGGTCGTACGTCCTCATCTATTCTATCGCGGATAAAGGGGTCCAAATTGCTTGTCGTCGCTTGATGATTATCCCAACACGCTTGGGGATCGTAGAATGTATTCTCATCCCCCTGCTCTCCTATCTTCCATGCTGTATTTATAGTATATTTCCGTTTTGTCTGTATTGTAGTGACGTCAACCGTCTATCTTCATTCTTATGAAAAGTGGGAATATGTAACTGCTGCACCTGGTATTATTGCTGGAGATATTCTAGTTGTTGTAATTCCAGCATTAATTGTTCTGTAATTCTGCTGTTTGCAGTTGAGAATAGTATATGGAAGGGGCGTGCACCAATTGGGGAGAGTCAATCTGTTGATTACAATGATCCACACAGTCCTTTGCTTGTTCGTGTACCCCCTTTTCTAATATGCAGAACAATCGTTATACATCATTGAATTTCCGTGAAGTGGCAAAGACTACAGGTATCCCCGTTTCTGAGGAGATCCAACAGCACTATCCATTTATTTATTTTTCTTTGATTGTAATAATTCTCTGCATTGTAGTCATGCACATGGATTGTTATACTAGGTTTCTTCTGCATTGACCTTTCACATCTCCAAATCCATTATTCTCATTTGGAATCTTGTTATTGCGCTTATATCCTTTCGATCTTTTTTTCGTCTTTCCTTCACTTTACTCCTCCCTCGTAGTGTTTCTTCTATTCTTGTTAGGTGAGTGGCGGTATGTATTTAATTCTTCCCTTCTGAAGGAGAAGCGACTTGAGGCGGCAACAACCATTCTTCACAATAAACGCATCTCTGTTTCCACCTATGTTATTCTATCTCTTGCGATCACCCATCGTCGTAGCAGTGAAGAGACATTACAGGTGATTCGGGGAGTACAAGAAGTACTTCGAGATGTGATCCTAGAATACTTTAAGAAATACGACTATTTCGATGAAATGGCCATTGATTTATATGATTTCCCGCTTCTTCTTCGTGATATGGGTGAAGATATTGATGTGCATGTGATTCGTGATTTCATTCGTCAAGAACAGTCTGCTACTGCTTCTCAAGAGTCACCACATGAATTGGCTCAGAACATGGTCTTGTCATTTGAGGACTGTTACTATTCCATTCTATCGACAGTTGGAGGAACTCATCAAGATATTCTTTCACAAGTGCGCGAAGTCATCAATAGCAATTTGGAAACTCACCCCCACTACAACAATTATAATGATCAGAATGATCCGATGAAAGATATGTACCATTCTATCTATCATGATCCCAGTTCCACTCATGTTCATGTTGTTAATGAAACTACTAACTGGAAATCCTCTCCTCATATCGTTGTTTTTACGGTAGGAACCCTGATAACTTCTTATTGTAGTTTCTGTTGAAGACATTGGCTCTTATCTTAGTTTCATTAGTTGTTTGTGGAATTGTAGGAATACCGTTGATTGATTGTATTGGAGAAATAAGTATTGCCTGATTCTCTCTTGCACATAGGTGATCGTTCTGGTATTCCATTTTTCTATTGCACTCTTATCGGATGTTCGCTTGTTAAATCTGTCCAAATGTGTCAAAACCTTCTCTCTCATATTGATCCATGGAGTGAAAAGAGAATCACAAGTACAATCCATGACCTACTGACTCGTGTAATCTTGGATTGCTCTCTTCAAGTGTTCATTCTCTATTTTGTGACGTATTTGCAGTTGATTCATTGATTTTCGCTTACTCTCTAGATCTGAACAATGGTCCTTAACTAGTGGTTTTTCTGGATGTGTTCTTCCTCTTCTTGCTCTTTTAATCGTGTTCCGTGGATCCGTTGTTCGATTGAGGTTTGTTTCGTCTTTTTGTGTCATTCTAGATCTGTGGGCCTCTTGATGTTGACGATCCTTCTCTCATTGTTGCTTTATCTTTTCCTTACAATTCGATTAAATTTATGTTCTTGTTACAACAATCATCTATATGGTGTCCTTTAGTATACCACTTTGTCACACGACTGATGCCATTTCCATCCTTTGATGAATGGTAATATAGATGAAGAATTTGAACTCAACATCTTATTCTGACAACTATCATAAGCTCCTCAGGTCAGTTGTTTATCCTTGAAATCACTACTGCGATATTTATACAATCCCCGTTCTCATCGGCTCTATTGGTTGGTCACATTAAGCGTATCATTATTCCTCTTTTTCTGTAGGTTCACTACCTTTCGTAGCAGCGAGCCAAGCCATTACATTCTAACAGTGTTTGTAGAAATGAGTCCTATTCGCAAAGTGAAGATTGTGAAGAAGAAGTTGACATCCTTTCCTCGTTTCCAAGCTGACAAATTCAAAAGAATGAATGTAAGTCTTGTTATTTCAAGTAATGGGCTTAGCAGCACTGGAGAAAGCCCAAGGGTATTGACGGACGCTGTAGACGTCGTTTCCGAGGTGCTACTCTGATGCCCAACATTGGTTATGGCTCCAATGCTGCTACCAAGCACATGCTCCCCAACGGACTTTACAAGTTCATTGTGAGCAATGTAAAGGACTTGGAGCTTCTGATGATGCACAATACCACGTATTGTGCTCAGATTGCCCATAACGTTTCTGCCAAGAAAAGAGCCGAGATTCTGAAGCGTGCTAATGAGCTTTCAATTCGTGTGGTGAATGGAAAGTAAGTAGATCCTTTGGTGGGTTAATCGCTAGTGCTGCTGTAACCAAGGTTGAGGCTGAGGCAGAATAAACTCCATCATGATGAGAAAGAGTAGTACGCTTTGTCGTTGTTTGTTCCACCACATTTGTCATTTTCTTTCTCTGGGATATCCAAGTAGTTTCAAATAAAATATGGATCACCGGAGTGACTACCGATCTGCTCCAGATTATTGTAATCAGTATTGTGATGGAACTAGAGAGATTGTCAAGTGAGTTGTAACAGATGGATTTTATTTTTAGTTATATGCTCTATCAACATGTCCCTTCTTCATTTGCCAAGATGAATGAGTATTTGCCCAATCACTTGTATTTTTCAAATGTCACTGCTCCAGTATGTATGACCCAAGTACCTGCATCCCTTCTATTAAATCGATTTGTGATGAAACGAAGAATCAAGTTTGGTCGTCCAGATGAGCGAAATCAACGACGAATGGCTTTTGTTCGATCCGAATCTGCTCTTGCATGTGTGTGGATGCCATTTAACGACTATGTTGTGACTGCTTGGAACAACGGTAAAATTGTCAAGTTAAACGGTGTTAACTATCAATATAGTGGTCAACAAGATGTAATTGCTTTATTTTGTGTTCATTTGTAGGTTTCCAATTGTGCTCTTAACTGTATGAAGATTAGTCATAACGGACGTTTTTTGATTGCTGCAGATGATCAGGGAAATGTGTTCCGCTTCTCAACTACATTCAATGTCACATCGACTCCAAAAGAGGAGAACGAAAGCATTCTAGATCTGGACATTTCAGCCAACGATAACTACGTTATTACCGGAGGCAAAAGTAAATTCCTGCGTGTGTGGAGTATTACTGAGAATGACATGGAGTACAGTTATGACCTGGGAGGTGATAATTTGCTTCATTTCTCATAGATAGAACTCAATCAGCCAATAACTAGTGTCACTAGTAGTGCTGTGAGCAGTCTTCTTCTGACAGGAAGTGAAGATGCTAATGTTCATTTATGGGATTTGCGGAAAAAATCGTCAATTCGTCGCATGTAATGAATGGATGATTCAATCACAATTAGCACAGGTCATACAGAGAAAGTGAATTGTGTTCAGTTCTGCCCCACAAATGAGAATTTGATCTTATCAGCTGGTAAGGATAAGAGTCTTCGAATGTTCATTTTCCCACGGGAATTGATATGTAGTGTGGATATCCGAACCTTTGACACTGTGATGATTCTGAAGGGACACAACACAGAAGTGACAACTGCGTCATTTGTTCCTTGTGATGGTTCTCTCGTGGTCAGCTGTGATTATGGAGGTAACATAAATTATTGGAGTACTCAGTATTGACTGTCACTCTCTCTCACAATTAGTCACGAATCACCTCTCTACACTGTGAACCACGCCCACCAACGAACCATTCGAGCCATGTGTATTCATCCTGAGGGAATTGGTATGGTCACTATGGGGTTAAGATGCTGAACGAGGTTGATCTATAGAGATGATTCGACACTACGGTTCTGGCAGCGAAATCAACCTGGAGATCGTGAAGAGTTGGATGGAAACTCTCTGGCAACGATGCGAAGTGGGATTGAATTGATTCATTAAGTATAGTTCCCCGTGGTTCTAGTTATGACTTCAACAGTAAGAAGCCATTTAGTATATCCAGATCCATTCCTCTGATTGGCGAAATTGGAAGTGAGGGAGTGATGACAGTAAATTTACCAGCGCCAGAGACTCATAAGAGAGTCGAATCCTTCGAAGAGCGTCAAGATAACCTTCGAGAATTCCGTGAAGATGAGGATACTATGTAAGGAAGAATTGTTGGTATGATCGACAGTCCTCCTCGGAATTATGTGTGTTGTCATTGTGGTCGGAACGGACATTGGGCTCACCGCTGTAAGAACAATGCACAGATGCGAGGGAGAGAATACTTCTGTAAGAATTGCAATGGAAACCATTATCGGGATGATTGTCCTTATCGAGGAGATGTGCGTCCTGATTATGTTTGCAATTGGTTAGATTATGGAAATGGAGTGATTTATAGTTGTAAAGGTAAAGGACATCAGTATGAGGATTGTCCCAAGAGGATGTAGGATTATGAGATGGATTTGAATTCTAGAAGGAACCGTCGCAAAGTTGTCACCGAACATATGAAATATGTAAGAAGTTGGTACTGGGACTAAAGGATAGAGTCAATTGATTCGCTTGCAGGAGGGAGAAGATCCAAAATCTTTTATTTTATGTGTTTGTTTCCATTCACTCTAAATGCTTGCCAATATTCCAATTACTCTTATTTCGGCACAGTTACCGAAGAGTAATGTCTGTCAGTTGTGTGATATATGTGTTTTCAAAGGAAGCAAGTATCTGGTGATGGCAAATGGATCAACCATTTCGCTCTTTGTATCATCTATTAAAAAGAAGGGAAGCCACATAGATATGGATCACTTCATTCTTCACCAGATTCTGGAAAACCGCTTCTCTGCATCTTCCATTACTGCCGTTTGTTGGGTCAAACATCCTTCAACAAATTGTTCTGACAGAGGTGAACTTATTGTTGCATTTAACAACACTTTGGCAGTGTATGCTCCAAAGTCCGTTTTAACAGTTTCAAAGGATTTTAAATCGTATAAGGTGGATGTTTGAGTTATTATTGATTTCTAGTGGTGTTGTCGTGGTCTTGTTTTAACCCAAGGAGCGACAACAGCCCTTAGTGTGAGTTTCGATTCATCGTTACTCGTTAAAGGAGGGAGGATCTTACAGTTTTTCAAAAGAGAGGAGGAGGCATTTGGACTGGGAGACATTCATTATAGTTTGTTGGTATCTGCAACTCCTGTAACACCCATTCTATCCACCTGTATCTCACCTCAGACTCGATTTGTTGCCTCAATCTCTCCCCATTCTCCATTTATCACTGTACATTTGAGTGATTCTTTTCACATTGTAGATTTGGTTTTACTCTTCGTCATCAAAGCTAGAATCCATCATGCTTCTCTCCCAAGATTTTCCTCTCATTCCAGTCACTCATATTTCTTGGCTCCCTTCTACATCACCAGACGCTCCAGCTGTACTTCTCTCTGTCGATGTTCAAGGCCATCTGAATCTCTACGAAGAAGTTCTGTTTTCTTCTCCTCCAGCATTTCGGGTTTGTTATTCTACTTCAGTTATTGTTCCTTCTTCAGTAACCTGGACAACAGTTCAGGATGCTCCTCCTGAATCTCTTGCTTCCTTCTTATCATACACTCTTCCCTCTTCTCTACCTAGCAGTGAGTCTTTTATCTCACCTCCTCGAGAGAGTACCGTGTTTCATTCTTGGCAAGCTGAACACCATTTTCTGGTGATATGCGGACAAACAGGTGCTCAATGGAAAGGCCGTGGCCTAGCTATCACTCATCGACCTCTCTCAGGAATGCATCAACATTCCATCTCAGTTAAAGAGGTTGGAATCCCAATATCGAGTGACTCGCTTGTTGATTCCTGGTATATGAATGCCACAATCTATGATCCTGTATCGATACAGTCCCAACAACAATGCCATCTTCTCCTTACGTTGATCACAAATGAAGCCACAGTTCATTCTTTTGTTTTCTCCTCTCCTATTACTGATTCCAACCAGTTCTGTCAAATTGATAGTGAACAACGATGTATTGGTTGTTGTAGAACAGTGAAACAAACCTGTATCTCCCAGAATCGAGATCTCTTTTTGGTCTCTCTGGATGACCAAAATCGTTTGTATTTCTGGAATGAGTTTGTAGGTATAAAAATAATGATTGATAGCTAGAACAACAAATTAACCATTCTCTCATCATTGCCTTCAATCGATTCTATAATGACAACAGATATGATAATGACAATTTGTGAGGAATATTTTGTATTCCATAATTCCTCTACAATTTTGGTCTGTAACCAATCAAGGCAACACCAATGGTATCACCATGTGCATGGACTTTATTCTGTGTGTGCGGTGAAGCATCCAAATCTAATCCTGATCTATGGATGTGATACTGGTGTCTATCAGTGTAATCTTGATGAATCACTAACCCTATGTTCAGAGACACAATTAGTAGACTATGCAATTCCGTTCAGACAGGTTCGTTGGGATTATGACTTGTGTTTGCTTTCCTATTCATCTACACAAGTGATTGTAACATCATTTCAACCCTCTTCTATGGAAGAGACCGTATATAAATCCTCACATATCCTGTGTGCTCAACTTACTCCAAAGTATTTGATAGTGATAGAAGTTACAACCACGGGGAAACTGAGACTTGTGAAGTTGAATCGATATTATGTGAAAGGACGCTTTACTAAAGAGGCTCATCTAATTCTTACTGATTTTGATGATTCCATAAATTGTCCAGTTTTTGTAAATCTCAGTGAGGATGGTGTTTATACTCTTGTACTGGCTATGCATCGACTTTGGTTAGTAATTAGTCATGGTTGTACAATGAGTCTAATTGCTATGAGTGAAGTTCCTCTTACTAATGTCTTGAGTGTTGACTTCGACTACTATCTACGTGGTATCATTACCACACCCACATCCATCTTCAGAACTTCCTCCTTCTTAACCTTTCCATCACCCATTCGTAGTTCTCTTGTTAATGATGCCAGAGCTACGTATAATCTTCCTTTGCAGGTAATTCAGCGTCTCTTCTGTCGGCCTCGATCTGTACTTAGTGCGTCTTCTTTAGCTCTCTGTATGTTCCATGGTGATTATCGAACAATCGCGGGAATTTTGCACAAATTGAGTCCAGCTCTTCATGACGAAGTTCTTCGTGTTCAAGAAGAGGAACGTTGGAGTAATGATTCCCATGATTCCATTCAGTCTTCAATATCAGATCTCTTTCATTGGAGCCTTCAAGACATAACCACAGAGAAAGAAGACTGGAGTTTGGTAGGGCCATGTTGTCATGACTTGAAGTCTCTTCATTTCAAAGATATAGAGGAAGAAGAGATTGATTCAATCTGTCGTGTTCTTCATATCTATCAAGTTATTCTTCAGACCAAACAGACTCTTGATGTTGACTCTCATGGTCTTCAATTCTTAGTAGCTATTCAGGTATTCCATTTCTTTGGACTATTTTTGTAGTTTATGGTCCATTCTGTCTTTCCTTCCATATCAGTATGTTCTTCTGGGATTTTGCGAGCCTGTCTCTCTAACAGCAAAGACGCATTGATGAAAGAAGCACTTCAAGAGATAGTCCATCATCGCATTCATGGTAGAGATGTTGATTGCCAAGAAGAGGTTCCAAAATCAACAATAACTCCATATTCAACTATTGATGACTCTGAACACACTGGGAAATATGCAGCCTTGTTCACATTCACAAGTAATCGATATCACTACACACCTTTGAAATGTACTGCTTCTGTAACTTCAGCATCTGAGAATTATGAGGATTCTTTACTATGGGAAGATGTACGACGAAGTGGTCTTGTTTTTTGGAATCGAAATCGAACTGTTTTTAGTCATTTGGCTTTACGTATTGCTATGGTAGGTATTCCTCGTTAGGTTTATGTTAGAATCAATACAAGTTAACAAGAGATCCTTATTCTGCTTCTCTGTTTTATATCGCTCTTCACAAACAATCGATTCTTGCATCTCTTTTCAAAGTTGCAAAGCAAGATGCTTTGGCATCATTCTTTCTTCGTGATTTCTCCCAGGATATTCATCAGAAGGCAGCACTAAAAAATGCCTATGTCTTACTTTCACGTCATGAGTACATCAAAGCAGCTGGATTCCTTCTCTTAGCAAATAAGCAGTCAGAAGCGATTCAAGTATTGATCAAGAATTCACATGATCCTCAACTTGCTCTATTTTTGAGTGTAATTCTCGAAGGAGATCAGTCATCAACTTATCAATTAATCCTCAATACGCATATGAAGCAAGTTGCTCAATATACTGAGGATGTTTATCTTCAAGCTATTGTTGCTTGGTGCCATCAAGATTATTCATTGGCTCTTCATTCTCTATTGAGTTCTTTTGATCCCAATCGATATTGTAATAAGGTGCAATGTGTGGATAGGTATTTTCTTGATAATCATGCTGATTGTTCTTGTCTGCATTTTCCACTGAGTCACATAGTCAATGATACCTCGTATTCTTCATCTCCTCGATCTGCTGTTACGCCTACAGAACAGGAAGAAGTGGAAGATCTCCCTGTCACTCTTGCTCCGTTCCTTCATGATGAAGTGTTTCCTTTAGCCATTGCTATCTTGCATTCCCCATTCTCTCGATTTGATTTCTCTCTCTATCAAGAACCACTCTGTAGAATTGCCCGTTCCATTCTCGATCTGTTCCAGCAACAGGGTTATCTTGGAGTGATTTTGTGTGTCCTCTCAGATCAATTCAAACAATCCTTAACTGGAATTGGTGTGAGTCAATCTCTCTATGAATCCTTCATACAGGATCGATTGAATGACACTTGTGTGGCTTGGATCGATGATGGAAGGATGACAGATTTTCCACTGTTACGTGAGAGGATTCAGCCGGCATATCTCTTGGAGTATCTCAGTCGGCAGATTGCCTCTGGATATGTGTGGGATCTCTCTTCTTATTGTCTCATTGCAGACTCTCTCACTTCACAGGAGCCAGATGCTCTTCGCTCACTCCTCCATACTCTTCATTTCACTCTCTCTCATTCAAACTCTCTCACTCTTCGTACTCTAGAAGCAGAACCTCGAAGTTGTGGTCGCAAGTCACGGTTCTGTAGTAGTCTTGTTACCTCCTGGTTCCGTCTCTTGTTAGCTCAACAGCAAGGAGCGTTACCTTCATCCATAACCAAAGCCTATGATTGTGAAGCAATCACTCGTCAAGCCTTGTTGGCTGCTTTTTTCGTGGGCTGGGAGCTGGAAGATGATCATCTTCTTGTCTTATCTCTCCAAGAGTTACGCGGTAACCAATCCTCTCATGCCTACCAAGAGATTATTGATGCAATAACCACTGCACGTATATCGTTAGAGTGTCAACAACCATCAGCTTTGGTTCATATGAAGGAGAAACATATCTCTCTTCCTGAGTGGTGTCTTCTCTATTGTCAACTACTGTTACACTATAATACACTAACTATGCTTGTGTCACTTCTTCCAGAGTCACATCAAGATTGTTGTACGACACCTACTCTTATAACATCCGAACAAGAAGAGGATGATTCTCAGAATGAGAGAATGCATCGATGGCTTCTTTCGTTTCGTCGATTGCTTCTAGAGAGTCCACCTCAGGTCCACGGATTTGATGTTGCTGCTGTACGAGACTTTTTGCAGCCATTTACAGATCGTTCGTGGACTGTATTTACGAGTGAGTCTGCTCAGATACTCTGGATAATGACACAATGTCCAGCATCGATTGAAGAGATTCTAAAGCAGCCTCAAGGAGAGCTGAAGGTGGCTCTTTCCTGGAACATGTCTTTTATTGAACATCGAGTTCAAGGAGTAAGTTCCACTTTTGTGAAGAAGCATAATCATTTTGATTATGTTGCTCCTACAAAATCCATCTTATTTCCATGGTCCTATACTGACATACTTCTTCCTAATTCGAATCCTTCCTCCTTCCCTGCTCAAGTCGACATTCTGGTTCCCCTCTTAAATCGACCTATTGTTGCTTTGGGTATGAATACTTCTCACTCCATCCAAACAGGTCTGTATTCACTTGATTCTCATTCTTGTGCTCTCTTTCCAGCTGTATCGTGCTCGTCTCGCCTCGTTTCGTTGGCCTGCAATCCACTCGGAGATCGTTTGTTGGGGCTTACACGGAAGAATCATACTCTTCTCTTTGATTGTGAAACGGAACAACTCATTCAAGAGTCTCATGTATCTCATCCAAGAATGGATTATTTGTAGACTGGAACTCATCGTCGAGGCCTTCAATGTGGCTTTATTACTGATGGTATTGGTTATTCCATTGATCGCCGTGGCATCATGAAGAAGAAGTGTATCTTGAGTGTCTTTGATTATCGGCTTAATTGGCAGAAGGAGGGTGTATCTCTTCGATTACGTTGAATTTGGATGAAAAGTTGATGTGTAGCATTTACTGCTAGCGGGCCAAGTGTATGGGATCCCGTTTCAGGGTTATTGTTTGTGAGTAGCCGAAACGTCGTTGCAAAGATAGATCTAAGAAATGTAAAGGTGGGATTGTTCGATAATGAGTAGAACGCAATTGTAGAAACAGTTCGTGTTCATCAACCTTTTGGATATTCAATCGTTTTGAATGAGAATAGTTGTGTTCAGATTTGGTAATTGAACTGTTGAAACAAAAAACGCAAACATATAAAAACGAAATCATATATTCTTTGGATGATAAGAAAGGATTTCTCTAGTAAGTTCTAAAAGCTCTTGTTGCTGCTTCTTCAGGCTTAACAACAGGCAGGAATAACGATCAACAGTTTTGAGTACATCCCTTGCGGACAATTCTACATCATTTCTCTTTATTACTACAATCACATCAGTACCATTAAACATACAAGTTTTCACAAATGTCAAAAAACCTGGGTCACATAAATGAATAGCGTCATCTGAAGTACCCTGGGATGAGTTAACTTGAATGTCAGTTTCATTCTTCACTTCGATAACTTGCTTGTTTCCCATTTTTGTCTCATTAGCTTTATCTGACCATAAAAAGCATAGGACATAACTTACACTGTCGGAATAAACGAATAACAATCGAATTCATCTGCAGCCGTTTAAGGTCCCGTTTCGCTTTGTTCAACATATTAATATTAAAAATGATGTTGGAATGTAAGAAGTCCAGTTTTCGCTGATATTCCGTCAACTGCTTCACCTCACGTATCTGGTTATCGTTTCCAGGCCGGAGCTTATTAGACAGTTTTACTGACATGATATATTGGTGAAGGAATAAAGAATATGGAAAAAACCCTTGTCAGTGTAGAACCACGGGAATTATCGACTAATCAATTGTGTCAGAAACAGGTGATAGGTGTCAGCATTCTAAATGAGTGTCGTTGATCCAGCAATAGCACAGGCATTAGCTCTGTACGATAATCCCTTGAACGCAATCGAAGTAAGGATTGTTCGGCGTATTTGAATGGACAGAAAGAACCGTATTCGTATAGAGAAATGAAGATGTTAGAGGAAGAAATTGATAGTATCGATGTTACCGTACTTTTGTGATTCAGGAGATAGCTAATGGGTAGAGTCGGTATTTGCGAGAAGATATCACGAACTTGCGAAAGGAATTGATCCATGCAAAAGAAGTACGTTTCTTACAGATGTCATAAAATCAAGGATGTCAAACGTATTACAAAGGGTTGTCGAAGTGTGGCGCAGTTTATTGAGATGGTTGAAGATAATTATGCAGTAGTCCAGTTAGGAGAGAGTTCATCAGTTTACTCTGCAGTATTAAGGTACTGGTTATCAATGATTCTCATTTACAGCACATTAAATAAGGATTTAATGAAGTCTGGATGTAGTGTATGCGTTCATCCGAGATCAAGCGCTGTGGTGGATATCCTTCCTCCACAAGCAGATAATGACATCAAAGTCATGACAGAAAAGCCATCTGTGACATATCAGGATATTGGTGGCCTCGATGTTCAGAAACAGGAATTGCGAGAGGCTGTTGAATTGCCTCTTCTTCACCCAGAGATCTTCTCTCAGATTGGTATCGATCCTCCACGAGGCGTACGATTCTTGAGTCACTCTCATGAGTAGGTGCTGATGTACGGACCTCCAGGAACCGGTAAGACAATGCTCGCCAAGGCTGTAGCAAATGCAACCACGGCAAACTTTATTCAGGTCGTGGCTAGTGAGTTTGTACAGAAGTGGCTGGGTGATGGTCCTCGTATGGTTCGTGATATCTTTAGCAAGGCCCGTGAGAACGCTCCGTGTATCATATTCATTGATGAGGTTAGTTTGAGAAGAGGAGATGATTCGTAGATCGATGCTGTGGCTCTGAAGCGAAATGATTCATCACGAGGCGGAGATCGAGAGGTGCAGCGTATTTTGATGGAGTTGTTGACACAAATGGATGGCTTCGATCAGACTACAAATGTCAAAGTGATTATGGCGACGAACCGTCCTGAGATGCTGGATCCTGCATTGATGCGTCCAGGTCGTTTGGACCGAAAAGTGGAATTCCCGTTACCAGATCGTCGTCAGAAACGGCTTGTATTCCAGGCCTGTACATCAAAGATGAATCTGAGTGATGAAGTGGATTTGGAAAGTTTTGTGAATCGTCCTCAGAAGATTAGTTGTGCAGATATCGCATCGATTTGTCAAGAAGCTGGACTACAGGCTATTCGTCACAACCGTTATGTGATATTAACAAAGGATTTGGAAAAGGCATATAAAAAGGTTGTGAAGAGAGTGGATTCAGAATATGAGTTTTACAGTTAATGAAGATGTTTGTACAAACAGTAAAATCAATAGGATGGTTATAAATAACATTGAGATAGGATTACTTACAATGGGATGGTTGATAAAACTGAATGATACCAAATCGTCCATCACAATCCCATGTGGCGTCAATCTTCTTGGCTTGTTCCTGGATTTCTTTACTAATTCCGATATTCACATTACTTTTGAGAGTTCGCAAGAGGAGAAAAGGGCAAGGATAGTAACTACAGATAAGTGATTGAAAACAAGATTACTCCATCACTCGACTCATAGGTACATCATAGGGCCAATGCAGATCCCCAACTAGCCGACGGTAGTTCGCATCTCCCTTTCCAATCATTAAATCCTGTTCAGCTAACAGTTCTGCTAAAGAACATGGCATCTCCCATCCTGGAGAAGCAGTACAAAGGAAAGGACAAGCATAATAGGAGAGACGGTGTTTTGATTCAGCCTCAGTCAGACTATGAACAATCCATTGGATATCTATCTCATATGAAGATCATTATTACTACCATCAACTGCGAGATTACAAAGGGCATCAAGAGTAGGTCGAATATCAGGTATCGTAACGTCTGACACAAATACAGGGTCACTTTTCACGACATACAAGATAGACATATCTGGATAGTAGTGGAGAAGAATTGCGATTAATGTTAAATCACACAACAATTCCAATCCAACATTATCGGCAAAGATTGCTATCTTGTGAAGAGGTCTTGAATGGAGATATTCCCACGCAGTATCCATATTGTTCACCAACAACACATTTCCCGATTCTGTCTGAATCTCTTCCTTCTCAATCTTCCCTCCAGACATACTCAAATCAGCCTTATTTCCCCACAAATTACGGAGGAGAAGTGCTTGGAATACTTCCTCTGTAAACTCAGGATTTTCCCTCACAGCGGCTATCAATGGCTTCACGAGTTGTGGAAAAACAAGAAGAGCCGCTGAGAGTGCATCTTGTTTCAGATAGTGAAATGGATCTGCTGGCATGTCAGGAGATGCAATCGATTGTTGGATCCGATTCAACAGAACATATTCATAGTTCTCTGCTAGCCACCACGGAATCGAATGCCAAGTACAACCATCGATTCGTGCTCTGGTTACTTTAGAAGTGAACAGAATGTCCAGGAGGCCCCGTGAATGAGAATCACAATCCTCTAAAGAACCATCAGTTCGAATCGTCTCTGCCAATTCTTCATATCTCTGCTTGTCTTTGTCTTTTAGATTCCGTATGGATTCCGCTGTTTGACGGATAATTGTTGGAATACGTTTCCGCACTGTGATTCCAGTGAAAGTGTCCTATTTGAGAAGCAATTCACACAAATTACAGGTCCATCTGTTCCTCTAAGTGGTTCTGGAAGATTTCCAGGAGAATGAATATAGGGATACATATCCCACTTCTGAATATGAGTAATGATATCTCTCTCCTTGACTGTATAACAGTCTTTCATATCCGATGTTGAAAATACTAAGAAGCCATACGAATGCCATGAAGCAATACTGGTAACAGGACAACGACATACAAGAAGAACATTTTCAAATTCTCTGAGCCATTTGACTTCCGGTAAAAACGGTTTATGTTGAAAAGAAGAGGTTACTTCCATCAACCACCGATCATTCACTGATTTCCATTGAAAATGACTTTTTGATAGGACAGTAACAAGATCTGTATAACTCCTATTCATAGTATCACCATTCCACCCCTCATCTTTTCCTTCAGGAGAAACAATGAGGACAACAGTGTTAGTACAAGTACAGTAATCCAAAAGAGTTAATGGATTCATCAAATAGCCATTGTGGAAAGAGAATCAGAAATCATCCCTATTCGTAACACTCAAGAAAATTCCAAGATTTTGTCAACTCAAACATAAGATTGAGTCATATCCTCTGAAAATGAGCTCATCGGATCGAGCGTCAACACATTCTCGACAGCCTCAGAAGATGGAAACAACTCGTTCAGATGAGCGCTATTCTAACAAATACAAAAGAAGATCAAGATCTCGAGACCGAAAAAGTCGAGATCGGCGACAAGACCGGAGTCCGTCGTATGATTCCTATTCATACTCGTATTCCGATTATTCGTATTCTTCCAGGTCTCCTTCACCACAAAAGAGTATTTTTAGTTGATTCTCTATCAGTCTGTAGAGACCAAACCTCCAAAGACTGGAGCTACGGATGAAAGAGATGATAGATCTCAACTTCCAATTAGAGAGCGTATTCCATTGCCAGATCTTGGTGCAATGAAACGAATGATGTCAAATCTCCATAGATCAAATCAAATAGCTGAAAAACGAGAAAAGGATGCATGTAAACGGAAGTTAGAGGTAGGTGTCTCTTGTGTTGGTGACTGAGTAGGAATTGGAGAAAAAGCTTGGTTATAGGTAATTTTCATTGAATTTGTTCCATATCTTGCTTGAGTATGTTTGTTAGTCATCATCCATTTTCCCGGTTTGGTGGAAACGCTCTAAGTCGAATATTTCGATAACTAACCTGTGAATTCGATGGTGCTACCGCAGAATGTTTCGATCTCGGATGATACTCTAAAGAGAGCGATCGAGGATCTCCGGAAACAACTCGAAGAGTCAAAGGAATCACAGGCTGCGCAACTAATTGACGA
>JABLTK010098730.1_pt1 | contig 16714 bp, 26 predicted proteins | sample 7160131 | NCBI WGS metagenome assembly JABLTK01 (sample SAMN14651221, study PRJNA627086) | human gut metagenome | isolation source: feces | host: Homo sapiens
TAGAAAGAATAGATACACCGAGGAAAGACTGTAACGATTCTAGTACCGGGCCTGATCCGTGGCAGGGACCTATCTTACCACTTGACTACTATTGCTCAAGATAAACTTCTATATTCCTTGTATAATAACAAACAAATTATCAATCACCTCCTTCAGGAGCTGTTGCGAACTCAAAACGTCTATAAATGACAACCTTAATCAAAATACACTTCTTTAGACTATCAAAATCAACATTAGCAAAGTAAGGCATCCGAAGCACTTCTTCAGCCGATATCCGATTCGATGGATTGTATTGAAAAATCCGATCAAGAACATCGACCAACTCTTTGGATGCATCCCGAAACACCGTCTTTATCCTTCGTGGCTTAGAATCACCAGTGAAGATCTTAGACGAGATCTTATTGTCACTGAAGTATGTATTGAAACCAGGAAGCGTTCGGAGATAGTGCAGATCGTCACCCTTAGCTACAACTTAACCCAGACAGACTTGCCTACGCGAACCACAAAGAGTAAAGATCCTGTCAAGTACCTCTCTCTCAGATCTTCCATTGATATATAAGCAGTGCATGATCATATTTACAAAAACAACACCTGCACTCCAAATATCAATCTTTGAGGTATAATAGGTTTCAGAGAGTAAAACCTCAGGAGGACGATAATTAAGTGTGATCTTATCTCCACTGTATGGAGTGTTCCCATCATCCTTCAGATAGAATCGAGCCAAGCCAAAATCACATATCTTTACTTGACCCGATTTGGTAATTAGAATATTCGCATCTATGACTAACAGGAAAGGAACTCAAACACCTTTGATATCGCGATGGAGAACCTTCCGTTCATGGAGATACTTTAATCCGTTGAATACTTGAAACATGATACATTTAATCTCTTCCTGATTGAACTTCACCTTTTTACGATGAATCAGATGAAAGAGATCGAATTCACAGTTCTCATTAGGGAACAATGTCTCATGATTCCTTAGGATATGTACTCCATTACCATATATAAATCAGGAAAATCTTTTCGACTGTCGCTAACTACAAGTGAGAGATTCATTAATCCCAAACAATTTGTCATAAAAAAGTCGGTAACATGGATAATATTAGGATGGTTCATACTCTGTAAAATCTGACATTCACGAAGGGTAGGTATCATGAGCTAGAACTAATTCAGCTGCATTAAAAACCACTCCAAATTCATCCTGATCCTTTTGTTTGTGCTTTTTGATTGCTACTCTCTGACCGGTCTCTCGGTCTGTTGCAATAAAGACAGTCCTAGTCCATTAATCATTCACCAGAACTGAAAACCCATAAACACCACTTCCAACGGCCTCTGTCTTTTCGTTGAATTCATATCGATCTCGCTTTTTGTTGGTCCTCTTGTATTGAGTAATGTAAGATTCAGTAATTGATGACATACAGCAAATGTCGATTGACTTATCCGATGTATGAGTGATCGTTAAGGATTATGTATAGTACCTGTGCGAAAAGTCAGTTACTGTCATGGCTCTGGAGTATTCCAAAGCCTTTGATGAACTGACAGAAAAGGAAAAGAAGTACACTTACTACTTGTTCAAGGCTATTGCATCTGGATGGAGAGTGTGTTGCATCGTTATTTCTTGAATCTGTAGATTACTGCAGTTCAGGTATCGAGAGAATCTCCCTATCTCATATCTTTATTCCTCCGTGTATTCCGTAAAGAAACAGGAGATTTGTTAAAGCATCGTCTACTGGAAAACTCGATTGTTGCTTAGATATCAACGTCTTCATTTCTAGATTAGTGGTGAAGCTATTGATGCATTTCTGATCTATGTGTACAATGTGTTCGGTAACATGGGAAACTATCGGTATGTTTACTAGTGTTAATTATATGTAGTGGTTTTGGAGATACTAAGATTCTTCCTCGTCTGTCCAAGCAAGAATTGACTCACTATGGTCTAATTGTTGTGATAGTGTGTTTTCATGCGATCCTTCTGTCCTCCGTTTAGGAATGGAGAAGAGCGGTGTCAATACCTATTACAGCAAAAATATGACTCAAAATGAAGTCAAATTTGTTCAGGAGTATGAACAGTGTATATTTTTTTACAATAGTTATCTCGATGGTGAGAATCTGCAAAGTTACAACAATCGACTCTTTAAGCATACGGATGGGAGTTACGAGATTCGAATGGCATCTGTGAACCATGCTAATGAAAAGACAGTTGAATATCATGGTCGCCAGATTCATGTATTTGTAAGTGCGAATTTCAACTTCAGATTACCAGTGGAGATTATGCTCCTATTCTCGATAAAGTCATCAGTTATCTCCGTCTTGCTCAATCATATGCTTCGAATGATCTGGAAGTGCAGTATCTTGAGAAGTACATAGAGTCATTGGAGACAGGATCTCTTCAAGCACACATCGATGGTTCGGCTCTATGGACACAGGATCGTAAACCAGTGGTTGAGAATTATCTCGGATTCATTGAGAATTATCGTGATCCATATGGAGTACGTGGAGAATGGGAAGGGTTTGTCGCAATCATGAACAAACACTACACACAGATTCTCACAGAACTTGTAAATCAAGCTCCCAAATTACTTTCGTTGCTACCTTGGGGATCTGCATTTGAAAAGGTGTTTTCAGTTTGAATTACTAACATATAGCCAGTCTTCCACCAACCTGATTTTACAAGTATTGACATTGTGGGATATTTTGGTTCTGGTATTCCAGCTGGTATAAATATTCCGAATTATGATACAGTACGTGAACATATTGGATTTAAGAATGTTTCACTTGGTAATATTATCAATGGAAAGAAAGCCAGTTCTGATAAGGTTTCATTCATTTCAGACGAGGATCAGACTCTCTTCCTTCGTGAAAATGAGGCTTTCTCTGTTCAAGTTGGACTCCATGAATTATTAGGTCATGGAAGTGGTTTGTTGTTCTGTGAGACTATGAATCCTGATGGATCCAAGAGTTATAACTTCGATCCATCTATGAAACTTCCCGATAATGGTGAGTGTATTCAATCATGGTACAAACCTGGTGAAACATGGAGTGGAATCTTCAATGTCTTAGCAAACACATATGAAGAATGTCGTGCTGAATGCGTAGGATTGTATTTATGTAAGTATTCAGTTCTTGAGTGATCTATAGCAACCTTCCCTGAAGTTCTTCATATTTTTGGATATGATGATGAGAAGGCAGAGGAGATGATGTATCTCAACTGGTTACATCAGTTACATATGTCTCTTATTTCTCTTCAAGCATATAATGGAACTCATAAGACATGGACACAATCTCATTGTTGTGCTCGTCATGTCTATTTGCAAGTATTACTGAGAAATACTGATGGACTTGTTTCAATTGAACCATTTTATGATTCTGATCATCACGTCTTGTTATAGTAAATTTATGATTAATAGATGAATGATTTCCATATCCATGTTGATCGTACTAAGATCATATCGCAAGGTCGACCTGCTATTGCTGAGTTCTTGAAGAAGTTACAGTTGTATAAGAGTACTGCAGATTATGAGAATGGATCACAATTCTTCAATCAGTATACCAATGTAGATGATCAGTTCTTACAATATCGTTCAATTGTATTGGAGAAGAAGAAGCCTCGAGCTGTCTTTATGCAACCTCTTCTTGAACTCAAGGTATGGAATGGGGGATCACTGATAACATTAGGATGATGTTGTCACTAGTAAACCATTTGATATCTCCATCAGTGGCGTGATTGAATCTTCTGTGGCGATTCTAGGAAGTGAGATCTCTGAAGAGGCATTCCTGTCCTGCATCTACAAGGAGTGATATGTTTGTTATCAAACAGCAAACTATTATACAATACTGGGTCCTAGAGATGGGTCTTCAATCGATGCTACAATCCTCTAGATATGATGGAATGTCCCAGATTCAACCATTTTGGTTCCCTCATCCTGAACACTCTCAATTCGACATTTGATCATTGTATGGTCTGTGATCTCACTCTCATATTTTGCGGATTTCCAGGCATTATAACTATCACTCTTAAATTGCCAAACAGAATTTGAAGTCTGGGAGTTAAAGGACACTGCTATGAAAAACGAAAGGATATCTTTGTGACCATGAGTTCAGCCGGACCAAATCGACATAACAGGGCATGCTAGAAATGAATAGAAACACTCTGAAATACCGTAGTGATCTTTGTTACAAAAGCATAGGTGACTTCCTGAACAATCGGACAATAAACAAGAGCAAAATACTTAATTCTGAATTCTGCAAATCCTGTATTAGGATCAATCAAGCCAATTCCAGCATCCGATGGCTGATCAAGAACCATTAATACATAACCAATTCCAGGAAAGTATTTTCCTTCAACTTCATTATAGAGTTGTGATTTGATTGTTTCCTGTAATCTTCGACCCAAATACTTGGGATGAAGAGATAGGATGTATTCCATCTCCTTCTACAAATATATCACCACTTCAAACAACAATCAACTTTAAAGAACATAATCTACTGCTCCAATGAAGAGAAATGAAAGAAACAATAACTGTCGGGAATCAAGCAGAAACCTGTCATTTGATGGACATAAAATATCGTATTATTTCCATTGCGATAATGGGGCTAAGAGCCCAACATATGGGTTGTCGCAGAAGCAAGAACAATAATGGAGTAGTATTTGGTGAAATGGTGGAAGAACCGTAATTGTTACATTCAATCATAGTTATATGTTCATTTTGTGGAAATCAGCTTTTCAAATACTTACCAAATAAAGGAGACGAGAGTCGAAGTGAAGATACAAAGTGTTAGTAATGTGATCATAATCAGATGCAAAGAATCCAAGAATGATGAATAAAAATCCAAGTACAAGGAATTAATGTGCAAATTCTAAGAGAAGGAGACAAACGAAACGAAGAGGAGTATCAGTATAATGAGGGAGAAGACAGACGTACTCAGGCAGCAAGTACTGAAAGTAGTATACATGCAACAATGTTGTTTCCAGGTTGTCAATTAATGACAGCTTCATATGACACGACACGAAGATTTGACCCTTCGCTGAGAGAAATTGTATATTATTCTTACTGAATTGTAAATCAAAAGATGCCTGGAGAAAAGGAATGCTGCAAGGAACATCAGAGCAAATGTGATGCAGAGAAGTGTACGGCCCATGAGTGTCACGATAAGGAGTGCAAGTGTCCTGAGAGTCATTGCCATGAGAAGAAGGAATGCTGCGAAACTAAAAAGGATTAAATAATTGGAGTCTGTAGTGATTCTCCCTTTTGTTTGTTGGCACAATGTTCTTTGCTTATTCACATGACACGTCGAAAACTTCAAAACTATGTTTCAGAAGAAAGTGTAATGGCAATGAAACAACTTTATGAGTATCTGGAGAAGAAACCAGGTAATCTATGGAAACAAGTAGTTTTGGTCTTTTTATGTTATTTTAGTATTGGAAACTGATACGAAGGAAACTTAGTGGATGTATATCTCCAGTAGCCTTTAACTTTCATGTAATAGCGATTGTTGGAAAAGAGAATAGTAAGAATGGAATTATGCCATCATATAAAGTTCATTTACATAATTCAATCATTAAGGGTATCCTATGCTCCTCCCTTCTTCGTCTCAAGATTAAGGAACTAGAAACTCGATCTCTAAAGCGTATGGAAAAGAAAGGAGAAACAAAACTGGTGGAATCTGAGAACTCCTCTGTGAAGGAAGAGACTCCATCACTGAAATCCTCTGTAAATCCAAATTGTATCATTGGGGTATTTCTTTGTAATTAGTAGTACTCTCTTTCTTGGTCAATCGCAGTACATCTTTTGTAGAGTCCTATCAATGTAACAAGGACATTCAGTGTTTGTATTCAGAACTTTCTGCACGATGTACAAGACCATTGTTTTACTCTGAGAAGGTACTGGTTACAGATGATATGCATTCTCCTCTTAATATCTTCTATACACATGTACACTGTATGAACATGAATACACGGCGTCCTGGAGATCTTATATTTGGTCCCCCACAAATCGTCAAGGAGACCGTTTCGGCCAATGAAGTTGTTCCTTCACCATATCAATGGCCACCTCCAGAGGAGGTGAAGTCACGGAGGGAACAAGAGGCTAAGAGTAGTGGGATCACTACAACAGAATGGAGTAGACGAGTTTATATTCCTCAACTATAGTGAAAACAGCGGAGAATATGTTTGCTCTCATTCACTTGAGTTTTCAGAAGCCTTTTTCAGAAAATGGATCTGTCAGTCAGCCAGTATGTTCAACAACTTGTTAGATTTATGAGTTTTTCTTTGATGTAGATTCTCCCTCCCAGTTATGTGTCATAGATGCCGATTACGTTCGTACTCGTGTTCATGCTTTTGCCAACCAAAGGAATATGTTGGTATCGAAGAAGGCAGTGGAGCATTTGTATTTAGGACTCAGTGTATTCATAATTCGCATTTTCCTTCTTGTGGACAAAGTACTCCTTTTTCAAAGATTAAAGGCGGAACATTCACATCCTAATTCGATGATAGTTATTGATTCCACCTGTTTACGGAGAATTCTGAAAGGATACCCTCAACTTCTTGGACCTTTGACGGGTATCATTCTAGATGATCTGTTGCATAATTCTGGAGATTACTGAATTCATTTTGTTTCTTTTCAAAGCACGAAGAGAATCATTATCCCCAAGGTCGCTTATTCAATGATTCTGCATGATACCTGAAAACGTTTTAATACTTTGAGATTCTTATGTCAAGGACAACTCTTTAGAATACCAATCGATCGCTACCTCAAGTTTGTTTGGAATTAGTTGGAACAATGTGTATTCAGCAATGGTTCATCAAGGAAGAAAGGAACGATGGATCATTTTCGCTTGCTCTGTTGTATTCATCATCACGGCTCTCGTTTCCTCAAGTTATTCAACAGCTCTCTAATCACATCTAGTTTTGATTGCATGCAAAATCGATCGGATTCTTCAACAGCCATGGTGGATTGTTCTAAGTCCTATCTGGTCCATGTCGATAATCCTCCTGATTGTTGTATCTTGCATGATCAGTATAGCTTCAAAAGGAATGTTAGTAGAAAATCAAGATCAACAACGATTTCGGAAGCTACGAACCGGATATGCTACATCTATTCTTCTGATTGTTATTATCACTGAAGTATTGTGGTTTCTGTGGATCGAAGACATCCTACAAACGTATCTGTTAGTGGTATTCATTCCTATGTACATTTGGGCTCTGTTTTACATTGTTAAAATGATTCTTCTGTACAAGTCATACTGAGACATAACCGAATAGAATCACATCCGGATTTCGATCACCGCTCATCTTACTGAATCTCATTGACTTAGTTCTCTTTGGATCCTTCTTTGTCACTCTTGCAATCACCTATGACTTTTCTAAACTCATTCCTGATTGTATTCCTCCTATTGTGTTTCTATGCTACATGATTGTTAAACTGATTCGAGAAGTAGAATGTTAAATTGAAATTGAGAATAGATCCTCTTTGCAATACTTGCAAACCATTCTCAGGAATCTTCTCCCGATAGCAAGGTAGCAAATGTGTGTAGAACCATTTACATGATTACCTTTCTTCTTGCTTTGACTATTTCGGATATCCTGTACATGACGATTGAACCGTATCAGCTCTCGAAAGGTACTATATTGTTTCTGCCCTTAATGATATTTGTAAGTCTTCGAAATAATAATCACATAGTTTGTTATCGCCTTCTTTGTTGTCTTGAGTGCAACACTGATAGCAGAGCATTCTTCTCTATCCGATGTTCCTCCAGCGAAGCTCATCAAGCTTTCAACAGAAGAATGGAGCTCAAGAGAATAAAAACGACAACTGCAGGATTCGAACCTGCGCGGGCAAAGCCCAACAGATTTCTAGTCTGTCTCCTTAACCACTCGGACAAGTTGTCCTGTTATATTTGTTTATTTATGATTATTTGAATACACTTTGTTACAAACAACCCAACTGATCTTAAAGTGATCCTCTATGACTCGAATCACATCCTTGGGAATTTGATTTCCTGTTGCACAAATGGAAGAGGCGACAGAGAAACAGGCCTGTTGATTGGCAGGAGAAAGCTTATCTACATTGGAAAACATAAGCATGGATATCATTGCTTGAGCAATATGGAGTGATCTTCATGTTATTATAAATGAGAAGGAAAACCCAAGTCGATTCTCTTCTATGTACTGTTTTAGTTTGGATTCAATGGACGATACTTTGTTTATGTCGTTGCTAAGGAAGAGAGTTGAAACCTTCCGAATGATCGTAGGATCAAGTTCTTCTTGTTCCTTCCTATCCTCATTTAGTCTCTGGAGAAGACTAAGTGACATATTCAGAAGCTGCATCGGGACAATATGCTCTTCACTTGGTTCATCACTATGAGCGACTTGGATATTCTGAAATTCATGGAAAGGAACAGGAGGTTCTTCGGAAAGACAATGAATGGGATCCAGACTTTCCTCTGACTCAATGACCGATTCTGGTATGGTGATGTGATATATAGGAGACTCTGTGGAGTCCGGTCTTTGTGTGAGTTATTTTATGTCCCTACAAGGGTAGTTGAGTTTTGTAGTCGTTATAGGTCTGGGCGGCAGGAATATCGGTTAGTTTATGTGAAATTGCTTGGATATCGAATTGAACATTTGCTGTTGCTGACGACACATAGACAAAGAGTTTCCTCACGCTAGAGGCCGCAATTGAGAGATTGTTATAACGAATTCTCTAATTATCATTTTCCAATTTATGAGAGACGCAGTAATTATCCCAGATCGTTTGAAATGTATTTTGATTAACAGTTCGCTGCTCGATCAATGATTGATACTCATCCTTACACCTTGAATAGGCTTCGGATACTTGTTCTGTATCATCTTCTACAGCATCATAATAGTTATCGAGTGATTCTTCATATCGTCGGAGTTGCTGACTTTCCAGTTGTCGCCTCTCCTCTACCACCGTTGTCTAGATTGGATATAATCACAATACCTACATAGTGAGAACGGTAGGTTTTCTGAATCGCCTGATTCTCCACTAAATCACTCTGAACATCGTCTTTAAGATTGGTGATGATTTCGGTGTGTTGCGTGGCCAGAGAGGTCACAAAATTGATTAGAGTGACTTGTAAAGATAGGAGACCTTGGTTCTGGACAAATTGGGTGTCACTCAATCGGAGTCGCCGAATCTCCATTAGCGCTTTGACATAAATCGATTCCGCTTTCACCATCTTTTCAATCTATGATTATTTCTACACTCAAATCTTACAATCTGTTGGATGTTGATTAACAGATCTTGTTCCTTGTCCCACTAGAAATCAACAGTTTGGTCAATCCCAACTTGAGGAAGAATCTTTTGTTTATAATAGTCGCTGTTGATATCCATTTTGTAGTTATTGATAGCAACGAAGGGTAGGGATATAGTTCAAATAATTGTTGCGATCCATCAGTTATGGTCATAAGGTACTTGTACATCCCATTTCCTCCTCCTTCCTTTCACTGAATTTTGATTAATTTTCTTTTTTCATTTCATTATGGTAATATAAATAGGTGCAATTCAGTCCTTAGGAGGAAACAGTGGACAGAATACGATTACTCTTTGAGACGAGTCTGTTGCAAATTAATAGCGAGATATTTGATCATGAGGCCAAGAAACTCATTCGTTTGTCTGCAGATGAGAGTGCACGGTATTCTTGTTATGTATGGATTATTTGATAGAAATGAGTGTTTCAAAAGTGGTTTAACGGGTGATTTATGTGACTGGTTTCTCCGTTGCAATGACTACTTTATTCAAATCTCAAATGGTATGGTTCATCATTTCTATTCACCACAGCTGTTCAATACTCGTCCTATGCCGATACGCCTGTTAATGTAACCGTATCAATGGGTATCCTTTCTATTGCAACTAATATCCTTCGTATTCTACGCAACATGTGTTCTCACTCTCCTTCAAATCAACAGGTTGTCTTTTCCAGTGGGATGATTCGTTGTGTTGTTTATTTCATGTTCTTTTATCTAGATCTCTAGTTTATGCATGGATAAACACTTATGGGCATCAGGAGAGATGGCATGGTCAGAATGGTATGAACTCTTCTTACAAGTTGCTCTTCAGTTGATTTTCAATGTGACTGCTGGACGTGATTCGGAGATTCTCAATGAAATTTGGAAATACTTCATGCCTGATTGTTTTATGTACTTTCTGTCCTTCTATTTTGATTAGATTTCTGATGAAACATTATTCCCATAACATTAAACTCTCTTCTTATGCGATTGCCGTTGTGTTCAATTTAGCAAATGACACTTATAATACTTCCCATCTTGAATCTATTGTTGGTAACATAGATGTGATGAATCTTATCTATTCTCGTGGTTTATCTGAAGAAGGAGGTGTTATTTTCTATTCATTTTCATTTAGATGGTCCTTCTATTGCATCTCAATGGATTGTTCTTCTACTCGAGTTGACATTAACCCATCATTCCTTCACCTTACCTATGCTCTCTATATCCCTCAATACTATCGCATCTCCCTCATATGGTCTTGTATCTCCAGCTCAACTTCTTCTTCTTTCCTATCTCCTATCCATCACTGACTCAGATTCCAATCGGATTCTCCAGGATCCTCTCTGTCAAGATCTATCCCTGTGGCTTCTGGATATAATTCATAAGTCGAATACTCTTCATTGTATCAATGGACAATGGGTATTTGATCAACAACGTCTCTCTTCGAGGCATGAAGAGACCGAGGAAGGGAAGAAGTTATGTTTCTTCCTTGAAGCTGTTGGATCATGTTTATGTATCATTGCAGGCCAAGCCAGTAGTTTTGATCCTTTGTTATTCCATAGATCATTTCTCCCCTACTCTTAAGAGCTTCCTTCTCCATTCAGAACTACTCCAAGTGTTCTTTGCAATTCTTGCTATCCCTCAGATTGGTTGATTCATGAATCTCTTCTAATATACAGACATTGATATGGCTACGAATACTCCCATGATCCAGCAACGAGATGATGTATGGAGTTTTGGGACACGGGATGCGGTGTTACAAATTCTAGGGAATGTGGTATATTTGAATCGCCAAGCACAGGACATAGTTGGTATTATCGTCTTTTCTTATTAGTAGATACGAGAACGAGGAGCTATCGAACTGATTCTTAATCATACGAAGATGCATCCAAAGCATCCATTACAGCGGGAATGGGCTCTCTTTACGGTAGGTTTTCTTCCTATTTATCAAGTAGATCCGCAATCTATGTGCCGATAATGAAGCCAATCAGAGATATATTGATGGGTTCAAGGCACAGGGAATTGCATCTGAGCCTGGGCTAGCAAAACTGGGAGTGAAAATGGAAACAAGTTGGTGTGTTTGTTCAAACATAGAATTGAATATGGCTTAGAATATCAACACTATTCTCTTCTCCAAAGGCATCATCGCAAGTATTATGAATGTTCACTGTCTACACAATCATGCACATCCTTTTCACTCACACTCTGCATCTTGAGAAAGCTTTCTCCCTGTGGTTCAGCATCATCTACAGAGTGAAACAACTGAAGGATTAGGGGTTGACCTGGAATGTCTTCGATCTGGAATAACTCTACAAGAGCAGTTCGTTCATAATAGGAAGCCTCCTAATATCTATGCAAAGGAATATGAGTTACACTCAAACAGGACTCCAAGGAGGATAAAGTCGATGTGAGTTGAAGAGATCGCAAAAAATCGACAATAAACCCTGTTGCAATCTCGTTGTTATGTAGAGAATAGTATTGAGTCACAAGAGAATGGCTATTCCTATCATCACGTTGTGTAAGATTATTGTTCAACGTTTTCTCAATAGAAGCACGAATAGTACTCTACAGGAAATCAAGTAATAAGGTGATACACGCAATTCATCATACATCCCATTAGCTCGCATCATTTTCAGAACCATTTCCTTCGCTTGACGTCTTTCAGCAGTTCTTTCATTCATTTAGAAACTACTAGAACAACAAGAACAGTCATGTGACTCAGTCGTTTTCTCTGTTGTCCATGCTCATTTGCCCAATATGTTGTGAGAGTGCTAAAGATTGCAATATGGAGGCTTTGGGATGTGGACACCTTGTCTGTAGTTCTTGTATTCAACGACTCCTCTCGAATACTGATATTATTTTGTGCCCCTATTGTAAAGAATCCACAGCAAAACAAAGCGTGAGGAGAGTATTCATCACTTCTGTGGATGCTGATAGTATATGTGACATTATATTCTCATTCTTTAGGTCATGGAGTATAGGATTAGGTGCGTTATAATGCAAAGGAACCGAATGGTGTTCTTGAATTACAGAAACAGTATATTCGGAATCAACGAGAAGAAAACGATATATTAAAGCAACAAATCTCAGTTTTGAAGGAAGAACGAGATTCCTTTCGGACTGTAATTCCTTTCCAATTCTCTTCCTTATAGAAATGTGAAGAAACTTCGTCTACATTATCTGAGTTGAAGCAGAAGTATCTCGTAGCCATTCCGTGAACTCGTTATCAATAGAAGCTAAAAGGAGAGTTGAAGACTACAAAGTTGGATCTCTCATCTGTAGCAATTCAATACTGTTTCGATGTAGATGGAATGGAAGTTACATAGTGTTGAGAATTACAATGAAGCATGCAGCTGGATGGAGAAGGAGAATGACGAAATTGAACAAATTGCTGCAGGGGCGTCAGGAGAGAAGGATTGCAAACGGAGTCAGCAGTTAGCAGTTATTCTCTTGTTTACTCGACAGTACATATAGTTCCATGGCATGAGTTGAAGGAAAGTGATGGAAGCAACACAGAATTGGGAGCGGAAAAATGTGGAGAGCCAGGTTTGTTGTAACAGAACTAGTTATATTTAGGAGCTACGAAGGGAGTGTTCACGATTACAACAGACTGTTGTGGGTATTCATAGCATAGCCAATCTATAGAAATCACTCGAATCTGAAGTTCAAACCCTCAAAAGCTCGCAGATATATGGAGGGGAAAGGAGATCAACTAAGAGGGAATCAGTGACTCAAGATACAAGAACTCCCAGTATTCCGAGAAAAATGTCATTTAGAGATACTTTATCGGTTTCTGGTCGTAGCCGAAAAGGCTGATGCAGGTCAGGAATATGACCGATACAATTACTATTTCACAATTGTTTGTTGATTAACAACTATAAATTTCTTTTACAACTCTTTTTTCGTTTTAGTAATCAGACATGTTGCGCACAACTCAGTGTCTGATCAAGCGATTTAGACCTACACTTTTCAAAAAACATGTTCGATTTGTCAGTAATCTCGAAGACTTCTCTATATACGATGTATGCGAATTCTAGTTCATACTTCACTGTTTTAGAAAGCCGAAGGGACCTATTTTGAAGAGCTAGATGAAGAAGGTTTTCTAGTTAATGGTAACTATTATCGAGGTGGTGTCCTGGCATTCAATGATTTGGTACTTTTATGGGACGTGAATTCCATTGATGAACTCACTCCGGAATCACTTCAAGCAGTCACACTCTTCAACCCACCGATAAGTGATTTGTCGTTACAGTTATTCATCTATAGATATGTTATTCGTTGGAACAGGAAAAATAACGTCACCTCTTCCATCATCTGTTGTTGATTACCTTCACAAACACAATATATCTGTTGAATCTATGAGTACTGTAGGCAATAATTTTTGGTTTTAGGATCCAGAGTGCTGCTGCTGCCAATTTCAACTTTCTTCACGATGACAAACAGCGTGTAGCTGCTGCTTTGATACCAGAACAGCCGAGTGAGAAAGTATTTGAAAGCTAATTTCGTTTATTGCTTATAAACACAACCACAGTACATACACATTAGTTCTTCTTCAACTTCTCCAGAGCATTATTTAAGAATTCCATTCTCTCCATCAGCAAAGCCAACTCTGCCTCAATATCCTCCACAGTCAAATCGCCAGCCTTAGGAATGTATCCAGGAGCTGGCACAGTAACACCATTTACAACACGACCAGGAACCATCGCAGCTCCAGGACTAACAGAAACAGGGGCCATGGTAGTTCCACTTGCAACAGGAGCACTCGAAGGAGTAGCAACAGGCTGGGTGTTGTTTGAAGGAGCAGCAGTTGCCACAACTGTTGTTGGCATCCCAGAATCATCCTTCTTGGTGATTTCCGATGCTCCAGGCTCCAATGACATCAAGTATGGATTTGAATTTTGTCCTTCTCGCCATTCTTCATTACTAAGGGCTGGAATACCAGCAAATGTAGGAGGATATAGATCAGGTTGATATCCCTCAAACTTACGAGGAACAATGAATGGAAGAGGTTCCACATCACCCTTGCTCGTAAGCTTCATGATTCGAGCCACTTCACAGCGATTCACATCACATGCCTTCTTGGGCAACATACAAAGACCCTACAGATAAGAAGGAGAAGTTGGACTTACACGTGCCGATACTACAGATGAGTATTGGGAAAGAGGATACAAAGAGGATTCCATGACCTCGTAGTAACGGATATTACCATCTCCCTTTCCAGCAAGGAACAGAATCGAGGTATCAGGATCATAGAAAGGAAGTAGAGCACCCGAAGACTAGAATTAACCATTTTGACCACATATACCATATCTAAGGAATCTGAACAGATTGGCTTCTTCAGATTGCGCAAATCCCACATCTTCCACTCACGTTGAGAACCACGATTGAAACCAGTTGTGATAATATGCTGTGTATCTCCAATCCACACCATTTTTGAACACTTGGTTCCTTCGTGCGGAGTCCATTCCTGTACAACAATGTTTTGACGAGGATCAAAGATCCGATCCATCTTATCCTTTGTTGATACACAGAACAGACTGCCGTTGTAGTTCCAGTGAAGATCTTGAGGAAGTTGTTTGCAGTCATAGGTACCAATTTCCTCCTCCTGCTTACAGTCCCATACTTTACACGTATCATCTCTATTAATGACAACTAGACGATGAAACAAACGCAGATGCAGAAACAGCAATGAGTTCGGCCACAGGATTGAACTCTACAAAGGCTACCTTTCTTCGATGGCCTGTTAGAGTGACAAGAGGGTGATCAATGTTGTATGTTGGTCCTCCTTCGGGGAATTCCCACAACTATACTTTGACAGAAATGAGAAGAAGCAACCATAACAGTAAGATCTGCTGAAGAGCTAATGATCTGCTCATCATTAAACGGATTAAAATCGAAATCACATAGATCACCTCTACCTATCATTATAACAAACATCCTTCACTTGTGTCCCGTGAGAAGAGGAAGCTGGGAGGGCATCCTTCCAGGTGTATTGTGAGGACGGATCAAGATTGGACCACCACCTCCGGCTGCAGGAAAGGCAAAGTATTTGGCATTTCCTTTTATGTAAGTCTGATCTCCAGTCGTCGATGCAACTCGGAATCCCTGATAAATCTCTTCAGCTACAATTCAAGGTACTGAAGTACAGATACGCTGGAGACCCGGACAATAGACGTGTCGGAACTTTGAAGCCGGTGTATAGTTCATGAAACAAATAAGGAGTGTGTAGATATGTCAAAAATCTGTTCCAGTTACTTGGATGTCAAACTTGGGATCCCAACAAACAAAAGCCATACAATAACTATCAAATCATTCCTGCTGTGTTGTGAAAACATCTTACTTCTCTCCAGAATGTTTCTTCTATACTCAATACCAAATCGTTATAGTACTTCACTTGTCGAATTCTCACCAACTCGATTCTCTTTCTCCGTCTGGTTCTCAACAGGTTGTTCCTTCTCCGGTTCTTGGGATACAATATAAGGTTCTTCTTCTGAGTCCGAGTCTCCATTATAAGGAACGGGAAGATTCTCCTTCATTTCTGACTCTTGCTGTTGCACTATGGGATTCTACAAGTAACTCAAGATTGAGGCAAGACTACTGGGACAACAGTCGTGTGAGATGTGGAATTCTCCTGTTCCTCATCACTCGAGGTAGAGCTAGAGGATGAAGTGTAAGGAGCATTTCCCTCTGGCCATGAAGAAGCACTGTTACAGTCCATGTGCATATAGTTCTCTCCATCGAAGATCAACTACAGCTTATAAAAGTCCATAAGAATAACAGCATCATTCAAAGGCTTATTACATTTGGAACAAAGAGTATTGTTGATATTAGTTGCACACGTCACACAGAATCCATGATTAACCACTTCTCCATTAACTGATACCAACTTCTTAATGAAGAGAGGTTTGACCAAGTGGCTCTTACAACTAAAACAGACCAGATGTCTCTATAAAAAGAATCAAGATCATACAGAAATGCCATACCGGATGATAAAACTGTCCCATGGCTTCCAAACGGTCCTTTCCCAAAACTAAACCATTACACTCGGCACATCGCACGGCTGTAACCAAATTAAAGCATTTATCGCAATAAAGCACGTTCTACACTATAACGTTCCAAAAACAAGAATATTACCTCTCGCATGCGGAATGGAACATTTTGAAGACTTTTCTTACAGTTGTTGCACACAAGACACTCCAGATGGAAATGCTTCTCTCCAACTATGGCTTCAGAATCATGGATTTCCATAGTGCAATATGAGCATTTGCTTGGCATTTTCAATCAGATTAGCGAAACAAAATAAAAGAGATTGCAATAGCCGGGAATCGAACCCGGGCCTGATCCGTGGCAGGGACCTATCTTACCACTTGACTACTATTGCCTAATAAATTGCAGAATCATTCATCAAAACATTCAAAGAAGATCTATCTTATTATGTGACGAAAGAGAAGAACAACTATTGGA
>JABLTK010160185.1_pt1 | contig 16693 bp, 11 predicted proteins | sample 7160131 | NCBI WGS metagenome assembly JABLTK01 (sample SAMN14651221, study PRJNA627086) | human gut metagenome | isolation source: feces | host: Homo sapiens
GGATAAAATTGCGGCGAGGTATCTGGAACTCTTTCCGCATTATATTTTCGACGGACTTTCCAAGATGCCTTATGCGACGGAATTTCTCGAAGCACTGAAACGGGACGGCGTAAAGCTTGCCTGTTTTACAAACAAACAGCAGGACGGCGCCGAGCCGATTTTGGAGCGCACCGATTTGGCGAGGCATCTCGACGCCGTCATCGGCACGTCCCTGCATTCGCCGCGAAAGCCCGACAGGGAATTTACCGAGTTCGCCCTTGAAACCCTCGGCGTTTCGGCGGGCGAAACGCTCGGAATCGGCGATTCGCCGTACGACTACAAGGCGGCGCGGGTTTGCGGCGTAGACAGCGCGCTTGTCGCGACGGGCGGCGATTCCAGAGAATTTCTCTCGCGCGAATGTCCGGAGGCAATCGGCGTTTTTCCCGATTTTAAAGAATTGGCAAAATCCGTTTTCGGGATTATCGTCTGATTTTGTTTCGGATAAATTTCCAATATGGACGAATCGCTTGTAAAAATGGAGGGCGTTGTGGAACGCATAATTTTCTTCAATGAGGAAAATTTCTTTTGCATAGCTTCTCTTCGTCCGACGGGCAGGGGCGCGAAAAAAAACCTTGTGACTATCGCCGGCGCGCTTCCTGCAATCCAATGCGGCGAAACCGTCGAAGTCGAGGGAGAATGGCGCACGTCGGCTTACGGTTCGCAGATAAAAGTGAGGAATTTCAAGTCGCGCCTGCCTTCCGAAATTTACGGCATAGAGAAATATCTCGGCTCGGGGCTTGTGGACGGAATCGGCCCGGTTTACGCGAAAAAAATCGTGGAGCACTTCGGCGAAAAAACCCTCGATATAATCGACACCGAATCGGCGCGTCTGACCGAAGTTAGGGGCATCGGGGCGGGACGCGCAAAAAAAATCAAGAAGTCGTGGGACGAGCGCAAGGAGCTTCGTTCAATCATAATCGCAATGCGCGTCTACGGAATCGGCATGGCAACATGCGTGAAAATCATGCGGAAGTTCGGCGCGGAAGCCCCGCGCATAGTCCGCGAAGATCCCTACACGCTGATGCGCGAAATCGACGGCATAGGCTTTAAGACCGCCGACATGATAGCCTTGAACATCGGCATACCCAACGAGAGTCCCGAACGCCTGAAAGCGGGGATTCTCCACTGCATTTCCGAAGCGGAGGACGAGGGGCATACTTGCGTGCTTTTCGGCGAGATTGCCGCCAAAGCCTCCGCGATGATGAACGTCGACAACGGGAAATGCGCCGAGGCGCTATCGTCGCTTGTATCCGACGGCGCGTTGAAATACGCGGGAGAGGGTGTATTGCAAAGCTCTTCACTTGATTTTGCCGAGCGGAAAATCGCCTCGATGCTGAAAAAAATAATTTCGACGCCCTCCGAGCTTCCGCCGATAAAATTTGAAGCTGCCGCAAAATGGGCAAACGACAGGGCGTCTTTCGATTTCGCGCCCGAACAAATCGACGCAATTGTGGCTTCTCTGAAAAACAAAGTGTCCGTCATTACCGGCGGGCCGGGAACGGGGAAAACGACGATATTGCGCGCCCTATGCGACATTCTCAAAATGAAAAAAGTTACGCCCGTGCTTGCCGCCCCGACGGGACGCGCCGCGCAGAGAATGTCGGAGGCGGCTGGCGTCGAGGCAAAGACAATCCACAGGCTTTTGGGATACGAGGACGGCAAATTCGCGCATTCGGAATTTAAGCCGGTCGCCGCCAAATTCGTGGTAATCGACGAATCTTCAATGCTCGATACAAAGCTTGCGGCGGCGGTAATATCGGCGATACCCAACGGTGCGCATCTTGTGTTGGTCGGCGATATCGACCAGCTTCCGAGTGTCGGCGCGGGAAATGTGTTGAAGGACATTATCGCCTCCGACAGGTTTCCAGTGACAAAGCTCGAGCGTATCTTCCGTCAAGGGGAACGCAGCCAGATTGTGAAAACGGCGCACGATATCCTGCACGGCATAGACTCCACCGCGGAATTTCCGCCGTGTTCGATAAACTTTGCCGACCCGCGCCGCGACATAAACTTCATATCGGCGGCGAGTCCCGAAGAGTGCATATCGTTTACGACGCGGCTTGTGCGCGACAAAATTCCGCAGTGGTTCGGTTGCGACGCCGTATCCGACATTCAGGTTCTCGCTCCGATGCACAAGGGCAGTGCGGGCATAGAAAGTTTCAACGCCGCTTTGAAATCGGCTTTAAATCCGAACGGGGCGGGCGTGTACGGCGGCAGATTTTCGGTGGGCGACAAGGTTATGCAGACGCGCAACAATTACGATTTGGACGTTTTCAACGGCGATATGGGGCGAATTGTAAGAGCCTCCGACGACGATGCGGGCGTGATTGTTGATTTTGACGGACGCAAAGTCGGCGTATCCAAAAACGATATGTCCGACCTTCAGCCCGCCTATGCGATAAGCATTCACAAATCGCAGGGCAGCGAGTTTCCGATTGTTGTTTTGCCTCTTTTGCGCCAGCATTTTGTAATGCTTCAAAGAAATCTTTTGTATACCGCTTTGACCCGCGGCAGAAAAAAGGTTTTTATTGTCGGCGACGAGTCGGCGTGGAAATCGGCGGTTAAAAATGCGCGGGCTTCCTTGCGCAGGACGTTTCTAAAACAAAGACTTGAATCTATATGAGCATAAAAATTTTCAACATACACACCTCGCGCTACGAAAACGAAAACGTTTGCGCCGAAAAATCGCTGCGCCTGATGTACGAATCTTTCGCGGGGCGCGCGATGACTTTCGCAATTTTCAAGCGCATTTTCTTTTCCAAAATCTGCGGAATGTGGGCTGATTCCCCACGCAGTAGAAAGACCGTTGCCAAGTTTATCGCGGACAATTCAATCGACATCGGGGAATTTAAAAATTCGCCGTCGACCTATAAAACTTTTAACGATTTTTTTACCCGCGAATTGAGGGAGTCTGCGCGTCCGATAGCGGAGGAGTCGAATCCGAGCGCAATTTCTTTTCCCAGCGACGGCAGGCATTTGCTTGTGCGGGATATTTCCATGTCGGATTCCTTTTACGCAAAGGGGCGCCGTTTTAATCTGTCGGAATTTTTGGGCGACGAATCGCTGGCGAGGCGTTTTGAACACGGCGATATGCTCATATCGCGTTTAAGTCCGCTCGACTACCATCGCTTTCATTATCCCGTTTCCGGAGAAATAGTCGCGCGCAAGACGATAAACGGCGCGTTGTTTTCGGTAAGTCCCATAGCCCTTATTCAAAGACTCTCGATTTTTTGGGAAAACAGGCGCATATTGAATTTAATCGATTCCCCCGAATTCGGCCTTTGCGCGTTTGTGGAAATAGGGGCAACAAACGTTGGCACAATCGAAAATTTCGGCAAACTCGGCGAAGTCGTCGGGCGCGGCAGTCAGGCGGGGCTGTTCCGTTTCGGCGGGTCTTGCGTAGTGACGATTTTTCCGAAGTCCGACAGGATTGAATGGAACGGCAAACTTGCCGAGATGAGTTTGCAAAACATCGAGTGCTACGCCAGGGTAAATTCTCTGGCGGGAATTTTAAAATAAAAAAAGCGCGCTTCGTTTTTTTTGAAGCGCGCTTTTTTTTGAAAAATCAGCCCGGAGGCCAATGCAGTTGCCTTCCGCCGAGAATATGAATGTGCAAATGCGGCACCGTTTCGCCGGCGATAAGGCCGTTGTTTATAACAACCCTGAACCCGTCTTCAAGCCCGCATTGTTTTGCGACTTTCGGAACGGTAAGCATCAAATGCGCCAGTATTTCCGCGTCGGCATTCTCCGCTTTTGCCAGCCTTTCTATGGGCTTTACGGGGAAGAGAAGAACGTGCGTCGGAGCCTGCGGATTGATGTCGTTTATCGCGGCGCAGAAATCGTCGCGGTAAACAATCTTGGCGGGAATTTCGCCTGCCAGGATTTTCTCGAATAGAGTTTTCATAATTTACGAAAGATAATCCTTGCGCGTTCCAATGCAACCGCAATTTTATCTCATATAAAAATTATTTCCACGTTGGAAAACGAGTTTTCGTAGCGCAGCAGATAGTTTTCCACAAGTTCGATATTCGAAGCGTATGCGGATTTCCGCTTGGGCGACATTCTGCCCCCGCTTGGTATTCCCGCACGGTCGAGCGACGACACCACGAGTATTCCGCGTTCGTATCCCGACATGCGTTTCGCAATTTCGGAAATGCGGGCGACGGCGAACAGGGGGTCGAAATGTCCGTTCTCGAAATCGAGAACTTCGATATGCGCATTGGGGTCGTAAAGTCTCAGAATTCTCTTGGCGAAGATTTCGAGCGGAATATTGGCGTCTCCGCTTTCAAGGGCGGCGCCGATTCCCTTTGCGGCGTCGGCGCAAATGTCGTTTGCGAACGGCGAACCCGACGCGAGCAGGGAATTTAAAAATCTGAATTTCAAATTTTTTTCCATCTTTAAAAAAGATTGGCGGAATTTTCGGATTTTGCGGACGAATATTTGACAAGCCAGTCGGCGGTGACGCTCTCAAAGCCGTCGAGGCCGCATATATGGGTTATTATTATTGCGCAGGCCAATGCGTCGTACGGGGCGCAATGCCAGACTTTGCGGTTTGGCGGACAAAATTTTTCGGCGAGAGAATCGAGTTGCGGTTTAAGCCCGAATGCGTCTATTGCCGCGGAAAGCTTGGCGGAGGCAAGCGACGGAAAAATATTTTTTACAAGCGCGCACGAATCAATCCACGGCGACCAGTCGGCGTTGTTTCCTCCGCCGATAAAATTCGGGACAATAGAGGGTGAAGGCAGGGCGTCGCGCAAAAGGCTGTCCTCAACCGCGGCGTTGTGGGCGGCGAATATGCCGCTTTTTCGCATGTCGCAAAATTCGCAAACGCGTGCGGAAAAGGGCTTGTGCCTTGCGGCTTCCGCATTGTTTATCCCGAAAAAATCCGCGTCGCGTTGGGGGATTTTAATTTTCGGCGCGCAGATTGAGGTTTTCATATCCGCGATTTCCCCGTTTAAAATCGCCACGGCGGCATACTCCACAACGCCAATTTTTCTGGAGCCTTCAAAGTCAATCGCGAATATTGGAATATTTATGTTTTTCATCTTGCGAAAATCCGCAGTGTTTGTGAACATTAGTGATATGGATACGGAAAGTTTCAAGGTTTTTATTAACGAATTGGCCGATATGAGCGGCGATTATATCGCAAAGTCTTTCGGGCATAAGCTGCATGTCGATTTGAAAAAGGACTCGTCTCCGGTTACCGAGATAGACCGCAATACGGAATTGATGATACGCGAGGCCATTCTTAAAAAATTTCCCGACCACGGCATTATCGGCGAAGAGTTCGGCAACGAAAATTCGGACGCGGAATTTCAGTGGGTCATTGACCCCATCGACGGCACAAAATCATTTATTTCCGGCGTGCCGCTGTTCGGCACTCTCATAGGCCTTCGTTATCGCGGAGAGCCTGTTTTGGGTCTTATAAACCAGCCCGTTCTCAAAGAGAGAATTGTCGGCGACTGCAAGTCGTGCCTCTTCAACGGCGTGCAGACGCGTCCGTCGAAAAAATCCGACACAAAGGGAATTACGCTTTTGACTTCCGACTCGCGCTATTGCTATCAGCTCCATTCCGCCGATGGGTGGCGCGCTCTCGAAAAGGAGGCGGCTATTGCGCGCACTTGGGGCGATTGCTACGGCTATATGCTTGTTTGCCGCGGGCTTGCCCACGTTATGTGCGACGCCGTTCTCGAAGTGTGGGATTTGACCGCGATTTTGCCGGCTCTGCGCGGTTGCGGCGCTTCTTTCAGCGATTGGAGCGGCGGTGATAAAATAGGTCCGAACGGACTCGTCGCTTCATGCACAAAGGAGATGCACGAAAACGTAATAAAAATGCTCAATCCGTAGATTTGCCGCGCCGGGTTTTTCGCCGAAAAAACGGCCGCCGACTACATTAACGACATAGGGTCGACATCAAGGACTTCCTCAATGTCGTCGGGTATTTTTATTTCCGATTTCAATTCGTTTATTTCGCGCACTACCGCTTTTACGTTTTTGCAAAAATACCATATGTGCCAGCGGTAGAAGTCTTCGCTTCGTTCAAGCGGGGCGGGGGCGGGGCCGCGTATCTGGCAAATGTCGCCGAATTTTTCGACGGCGCGGTTTGCCCATTCCTCCGTGAAGGCTTCAAGCCTGTCTTCGCTGTGCGAGCGGAAAATATGCCTGACGAGGCGTTTCGACGGCGGATACGAATATTCCGTCCTATTCGCAAGCTCCTCTTCCAGAAAAGACTGCATGTCGTCGCGTTTGGCGTATTGAATAGGCGCGGCTTCGGGTTGCATGGTCTGGATTACGACTTCGCCTTCTCCGTCGCCGCGTCCTGCGCGTCCCGCAACCTGCACTATTAGCTGGTATGTTTTTTCGGCGGCGCGGAAATCGGGCATATGCAGACTTATGTCGGCGTCGATAATTCCGACGAGCGTCACGCGTGGGAAGTCGAGGCCTTTGGCTATCATTTGCGTTCCGATTAGAATGTCGAGCTTCCCCGTTCTGAAATCTCCGAGAACCTTGCGGTAGTTGTCGCGGCGTTTCATGGCGTCCCTGTCCATTCTGCCTATGCGGGCCGAGGGAAACATTGCCGCGATTGCGTCTTCGAGTTTTTGCGTTCCGTGTCCGCGCCATTTAGCCTTTGGCGAACCGCATTTTTTACAGGTGTTGGGGGCGCGCGCCGTATATCCGCACAGATGGCATTTGATTATGTTTTCGCGCTTGTGCCACGTCATGCTTACCGAGCAGTGCGGGCATTCTTCGACATTTCCGCAGTCGGGGCATTCGAATATTTTGGAATATCCGCGGCGGTTTAGGAAGAGGATTGTCTGCTCGCCGTTGTCGAGTCTGTTCGCAAGCTTTTCGCGGAGTATTCCCGATACGAGAGTTCCGGGTTTCTCGCGTTTCATGTCGGCGATATGCACGAGCGGAAGCTTGCAGTTGTCGATTCTGTTGGCGATTCTTGAAAGCTCGTATTTGCCGTTGTTTGCATTGTAGAGTGTTTCCAACGACGGCGTTGCCGAGCCTAAAACGCATACTGCGCCGCAAATTTTCGCGCGGAATACGGCGGCGTCGCGCCCGTTGTAGCGCGGGGTTTTGTCCTGCTTGTACGCGCCGTCGTGCTCTTCGTCTACGATTATGAGTTTGATGTTTTTCAGCGGCGCGAAAATGCAGCTTCTTGCGCCGACAACCACGCGGGCTTTGCCCGACGCCAGAGTGCGCCAAGCGTCGAGCCTTTGTCCGTCGGTCAGGTTGCTGTGCCACACGACAAGTTCGTATTCGCCGAGTCTGCTTCGGAGGCGTCCCACCGTTTGCGGCGTCAGCGCAATTTCGGGGACGAGGAAAATGCACGCGCCGCCCGCGTCGAGAACGTTGCGCATTGCCCGCATATAGACTTCCGTTTTGCCAGAACCCGTCACGCCGTAAAGCAGTCTCGTCTTGAATTTTTCCGATTTTACGTCGCCTACGATTGCGTCGAAGGCGTTTTGCTGTTCGACGTTTAGTTTGTGGGGCTGGCTTGGAATCGCCTCTGCGCCCGAAAGTTCGTCGTCGTATGCCGAGCGCTGGACGATTCTCTTGCGGATTTGCAGAATGTCCTTTTTCGCAAGGGCGTCGATTGACTGTGCGGAGGCTTCTGTAATTTTCATCAGTGCCGATTTCAAAATCGGCTCTTTGTCGGATTTGAAATATTCGCATACGGCGGCCTGTTGCGGCGCGCGTTTTTTTATTTTTTCAAGAGTCTGTTCGTCGGGCATATTTTTCGGAGCAACCTCCAGAGCTTCGAGCGCCGATTTCCCCGCGCGCACAACCGCGGGAATCATCGTTTCAAAGACGGTTTGGAGGCCGCAACCGTAATAGTCGCGCAGCCAGTAGGCGAGTTGCAGGAGGTCGGGCGTGACGACAGGCTCCTCCTGAACTTTTGAATAAACGCTTTTCAGTCTTATGCCCTCCGCATTGAAGTCCGCGGCGTCCGAGATTTTTGTTACGACGCCTTGCGACGAATATCCACGCAGGGGAACGCGAACCATCGAGCCGACTTCGACTTTAAGCGCGGGCGGGACGAGATACGACAGCTCGCGGTCTATACCGTTGAACAGCGCGATTGTCGCAACTTTATTTTCCGCTTCCATTTTTCCTATTCAGCGTTCTGTAAAAGTCGCTGTAATAGTTTAGCGACCTTATGTTTATCGCGGCGAAAATTTCGATTTTTCCGAGCGCGATGTCGGCGGATATTACGGAATTTCCTATGTCAATGTCGTCCCTTATTTTTGCGCCGAGTTTAGAAAGCAGCATTTGCAGCACTGACTTGTTGTTGACCACCGCGATTAAGTCCGAATCGTCGGCTGCGTATTTCCTGAGGGGATAGGGGGATTCAGTCTGCGAGTTTTTAATTTTTGAGATTGTGTCGGCGAATATTTCGCGGTTTGAAGATGTGACGGAAAGTCCGTTGACGATGCAGGCGAAGGTTTTTTCCTCAGGCAGATTTGAGAATGACGTTTCTACGCATTCGACGTCCGACAATTTAAATATACTGTTTTCCACCAAGACCGTTTCGGACGCCAGTTTGATTTCCATTTTGGCGTTTTCCGCGGCGAAATTTACGATGTCGGCGGAGGTCAGCGAAGTTGCGCCGACGCCCGTCATCTGCGGTCTGCTGCCGAAGTTTACGGCAACGGCGAATGTGCCGTCGTTCTTTTTGCTAAGCGCTTCGTATTTTCGCGCAAAGTCGGCGGGAAAAATGTTTTTCACCGCCGCCGCCTGCAAGGCGTCCGATTCTTGCGGCGATTTGATTTTCGATATTATCGTGAGTTCCGCATCTTGCGGTATGAATTGCGCCTCCTTTGCGATTTTTTGCCTGCGAACGGAGTTTACGATTTTATACGCGGGGGAATTTTTTTTAAGGATTATCGTCGCCGCAAGGAAGAGTTTTTCTCCGTCGTCGTCAAAACGCGCAACGGCTTTTTCGACGTCGTTTGCCATATCGGAAAATTTTCCTTTGCCGAAGTGCCTTAACGCCTTTGCGTTCATTTCGACTTCCATAAAAGAGCGCGTCTTGTCCAGAACGGCGTTATGCGCCGAATCGACGTATGGCGAAGGATTTTTTTCGCCCAAATTCAAAGGCAGGAACGTGAAGTCGCCCTTTTTGTATGTTTTTAGCTTTTGCAGGGTGAGGGTTTTGTTTATGAGGGCGTCGTCGTCGACTTTCATTCCGATTACGTAGACCGGATTTTGCGAGTCGATATCGAATCCGCATATAACGGTGTTTTCCTTTTGCGAGACTCCGTTGAAATTCGGGTATCCGAAGGGCATCAAAGCGAACGACGCCCTCATTTCGAGTTGCGGGTCGGGATAAATCTTTCGGAAGAGCTCGACGGCTTTTACGAAAAATATTTTCGGCGAACGCGTGCGGACGACAAAATCGGGCTCCGCGGACTCCGAAACGTCCGCAAGCGCGGCGAGCGCGAATGATAGCGCGGCGAAAACTGTGTATGCAAACTTCCTCATTTGTTTCTTTTCGGGTCGGCTATGTCTCGAAGAATGTCGCCGAGCATATTGAAGGCGAGCACCGTTGCGAAAATGGCGATACCGGGGCTAAGCAGCCACCAAAAACCCAACATCAATACCTTAGTGTCGTTTTGCGCCTGTGCAAGCATAAGTCCCCAAGAGGCCGAAGGCTCCTGTATGCCCAATCCCAAAAACGACAGCGCCGCTTCGCCGAGTATGTAGCCGGGTATCGAAAGCGTCGCGCCGACTATCAGGTAGCTGAGCACATTCGGCAAAAAGTGTTTCAATATTATTCTCAGAGGCGATTCTCCCATCGCTTTTGCAGCCTGTACGTATTGGCTTTTGGCAAGCGAAAGCGACATTCCCCTTATTACGCGGGCGGTCGAAGCCCAGCCGAAAAACGAAAGTATTATCACAATCATCAAATACATTTGCGCGCTGTCGAAATGCGGCGCGAGAGCCGAGCGCATCGCCAAAAGCAGATAGAGCCCCGGAACGGCCATAAGAAACTCCACGAAGCGCATCGACACGAAATCGAACGTACCCCCGAAATATCCCGAAAGACCGCCGACGATAAACCCTATGACCATCGTGATTGCAATTCCGATGAAACCGATGCTCAGCGAAACCCTCGCCCCGTACAGCAAACGCGAGAAGACGTCGCGCCCCGTAGAATCTGAGCCGAGTAGAAATATTCGCGCATCTGCCTGCGCCGAGTCGGCGGCGAAAAGTTTTACATTAAAGGGTATCAGTCCGAAGATTTTGTAGTTGTTGCCCTTTACAGGGGCGAAGAATTTTACCTTTACTCCTTCGCCTTCCACGGGTTCGTATTTAGCAACGCTCGGGTCGGTGTTTTGGTAGACTTTGGCGTAAAGCGAGCCGTCCTTAAAAAAGAAGCCTGTCGGCGGGTGGAACGATTTGTCGAGACACTGTTGGGTCGGCTCGTAGGGCGCGATGAACGGCGCAAATATTGCGGCGGCGTACATTAAAAACAAAGCAGCAATCGCCGCCGTTCCCCTTGCGTTTTTTAGAATTCCGCGCAAGAAGTTTTTACAGAAGAAAACCGCCGCCCATGCCAAACCAACCACAAGCAGTACGCAAAGAATCGCGACGGCCGCAATGAGCAGATAAACGGAGGCGGTTTTGAGAAGCCCGAAAAACTCCTCAAATTTTTCCGACAGCAGCGTGAGGGAGACGACGGCGGCTAAAACCGCGGCGAAGAAAATCGACAGTTTTTTGCAGGGGATTTTCTCGTTTTCCAGCCTGATGCGCGGATCCGTTACCGCCAACAGAATGTCGGCGAGAAGCTGTCCGGCCACGAGCATCGTGCAGCCCATTATTACGCCTGCCATAACCACATACTGGTCTTGTTTGACTATCGCCGCATAGATTAGCTGTCCGAGCCCCGGATAGTTCATTACGTTTTCCACAAGCAACGCGCCAGAAAGCAGTCCGGCAAAGGCGAAGCCGAAAGAGGTTACAATCGGATTTATCGCGTTTCGCAGCACGTGCTTAAACATTACGGCGTTTTCGGAAAGGCCTTTTGCCCGCGCCGTAGTCACAAATTCGGCTTTGGAATAGTCGAGAAAGTTTCCGCGCATTACGCGCATCATCGAGGCTATGCCCCCGACGGATAGCACGAGCGTCGGCAATATCAGGTGGTTGAGAAAATCGGCAAGTTGGCGCGGCGGCGACATGAAGTCGTGCATAATCGACACCTGTCCGCCTGTGGGGAAAAGTCCGGTCGTGGCCGCAAAAAGCACGGCGAGCAGCGCGAGGAAAAAATACGGCACGCTCAAGGCGGCATAGGCCAGAAATCCGCCGACTTTGTCGAAGACGGAGTTTTGTTTAACCGCGGCCAAGACTCCGAGGGGAATGGATACCAAATAGATTAAAAACGTGCTTGCAAGCGCAAGCCAGAGCGTCGGCAGCAGCCTTTGCCCGATAAGTTCCGTAACGGGAATTTTATAACTCCACGAATATCCGAAATCGGGCGCGCCGAAATAGATAGCCGGCTTTCTTTCCCTTTGGCTTTCGGGCAGCAGCAGAGACGTTTTTACGGGGGAAACGCCGTTGAGCCAGCGCCCGTATTGCACATACCACGGCTTGTCGAGCCCGAGCCTTATTTCCTCCTGCTTGACTATTTCCGGACTGATGTCTTTGGAATTTCTCGCCTCGCTGAGAAAATCCCCCGGCGCGAGGTACATCAAAAGAAAAACCATCAAACTGATTCCGAGCAGAAGCGGAATCAATGACAGGAGTCGTCTGACGATAAATCTAAACATTTTTTTGAAATTTTAATTTTCGGGGGCGGCGAGGTAAAGCTCGTCGATATTCCAGATTATCGAACCGAGTGGGGGGATTTTTACGTTTCGCCATTTTTTCGATATGCCCGAATAGCTCATCGGGGTCACGAGATAGAGCAGGGGAAGCTCTTCGGCGAATATTTTTTGCATGTCGAATATGAGGCGTCGGCGGGCTTCGGGATTCATTTCTATTTCCTGCTCGTCCATTATCGTGTCGATGCGTTTTTCCCATTCGGTGGCGGGGGATTTTTGGCGCGGATTCCAGACATGGAGAAATCCGTCCGAACGGTAAATTGCTTTTCCGCCCGAAGGGTCTCCGCCGCCGGTGAATCCCATCATGGCGGCTTCGTAGTCGAAAGTATTGTCGATTTTTGAAATTATGGTGCCGAAATCCAAAAATTTCAGCTTAACTTCTATGCCTACCGATTTCATATTCTCGACAAACGTCGTCGCCATAACCGTCGAGTTTTGCGAGCCGTCCGCGACGATGAATTCAAATTCCACCGCATTGCCTTTGGGGTCGAGCAGGCACCCCGAAGCGTCGTATTTAAAGCCCATTTCGAGGAAAAGCCTGCGCGAATCCTGCGGCGCGTATTCGTATTTCTTCGTGTTCGGATTATGCCATTTCTTATTGGCGGGGCTGATTATGGAGTTGAGCTTTTGCGCGCGCGAGAACCATACGCTTTTTATGAGGCCGTCGCGGTCTATTGCGCCCATTATCGCCTGCCTGAATCTTTTATCGGAAAACCATTTGAATTTGTGGGGCTTGACGAACGGAATTCCGTTTTCGTTCTTGCCGGGATTTTGGTTGAACCACATGAAAGATATGCTCGAATCCGCCCCTCTCTCGTAGATTTTAAAATCGTACGTTTCGGCGTATTTCGACACCCACGCGTAGTCGTTCGCGCCGACGACGGAGGCGTCGCATTGTCCCGTGGCGAAAAGTATCGTCGAAGTGTTCGCGTCGGCCACGAATTTGTAGATGAGAAAGTCGAGATAGGGCAGGCGGTTGCCTTTTTTGTCGGCGCGCCAATAATGCGGGTTTGGACGCATCACGAGCCTCTCGCCGGGCTTGTAGGCAAAAAGCATAAAGGGGCCCGACGATACGATTTCGGACGGCGTGTTTATCGCCGTTTGGGTCGACCACGCCTGTTGCAGCGAGCCGTTTTCCACGGCGTTTTGCAGTTTGTGTTTCGGCAGAATTTCGACAAACCCGATGTCGTTTAAAAACGGGGCGTAGACTTTTTTGGTCTTAAATTCTACCGTATAGTCGTCGATTTTTCTGTATTTGATAGGTTCTCCGCCGATTGTGTATTGGCCGGCGTAGCGCGACGGATAGCGCAGCATGGGACGGTTTGTGGATTTGTCGATTTTCGCATTCCCCTTTTCGTCAAGCGCAGGGGCAAAGATGGCGTCGAAGGTAAAAACGACGTCGTCGGCGGTAATGTCTTGTCCGTCGGAAAATTTTGCGCCTTCGCGGAGTTTGAAAATATACGTTTTGCCGCCGTCGCGGATTTCCCACGACCGAGCGAGTGCCGGCACAACCTCCTCCCTGATCGGGTCGTAGGTCACCAAAGGCGAAAGCATCAGCGATATCGCCTGCGACGAGTATGCGTCTGTGGACATTAGCGGATTGAACGTCTTAGGCTCCTGCGCCGCCGCCAATACGAAAATTCCGCCGTATTTCCCGACATTGCAGTCGGCTATTTCGACGCCTTTGGGCAGGTCGAATTCTCCGCGCTCTATTTTCGGCTGTTTCGAGCAGGCGCAAAAAAACGCAAACAGCGCCGCGCAAAAAACGGCGGCTTTTATTTGCGTTAGTACGGATTTGAATTTCATTATGCTTTATTATCGTCCGTTTTTATGTCGATTTTCGTTTCGGGTTTTATTTCTCCGGCATTAAGCGACCAATCCGGCGACATAAAGCTTGTGTCGACGCGGTTGAGATTCCAGTCGGGCGCAAAATCGGGAACGGGACGCGAAAGTTTTCCGTAGTCGACATACGGTTCGAGACCGTAATCTTCCTCCCTGAATTCCTCGTCGTAGTCGTAGCCGTAAGAATTGTAGTCTTCCTCGATTTTGTTCGGATCGTAGTCGTCGGGGATTGAATCGTCCTCTCCGTAGCGCGACTTGTTGATTTCAAGCTCCTGCTCTTCGGCGGCTTTTTCTGCCTCCTCTTCGGCGATGCGCTCTTTGGCGACCATGCGGGCGTATTCCTCGCGCTCTTTTTTGTCCTGCTCCTCTTCGCGTTTTTCGCGTTCGGCTTCGCGACGCAGTTTGTTTTTACGCAGTCTTACGCCTATTCTCAGCGCGATTTCGTACATCAAGTAGAGGGGAATCGTTAGGGATATTTGCGTGATGAAATCGGGCGGCGTTATGACGGTTGCGAAAATCAGAATTACGAGAAAAACAATGCGGCGGTTTTTTTTCAGCCAGTCGGCGTTAAGCACGCCGAGGTAAATTAGTATCGTTTCTATAAGCGGAACTTCAAAGACGACGCCGACCGCAAGGGTCAGGAACATAACCATGCTGTAATACGATTGCGCGTCGGGGAACATCTCCATCTGCATCGATTCCGACATGCTCGACATAAACGCGATGCCCATCGGGAGCATAAACATAAACGCGAATGTTACTCCGAGGCAGAAAAGCAAAACCGCCGCGATCATTCCCGGACGCAACAGCCGCTTTTCCTCCCGCGTCAAGCCGGGGACGATGAATTGGACGATAAAATAGAGTATTATGGGGAACGATATGCCGAGCGCGCCGAGAAAACTGACGTAAAACCAGACTATTATAGGCGTCGCAAACGTCATCGAACGAAGTTTGATGTCGTCGTACCAGTTGTCTTTTTTTCCGCCGAGCAGGACGGAACTTTCGTCCTTGGCTACTATAAAATACGGGCCTTCCTTCTTCGCTTCGGTTTTGCCGTCGGTTTCGCGGACAAGGTATACGGGGCCGACTTTTTCGCTTTTTACCTCCTTTTCTCCGCTGAGAAAAGACGAGCTTGCGATAATTGTTTTAGCCGCGTTTAACGGATAAAGCATCACCTTGTTGAAATAAGTGAAGCCGCTGCCGACCGCGATAAGGGCAACCACAAACACAAGCAGCGATTTTAAAATGACGCCCCGCATCTCTTCGAGATGTTCGAGGAACGTCATTTCGCCTTCGCCGTTTGTTTTTTTCTTCGCCATAAAAGTCCGTTAAGATATTCTCAGTTTGCGCTTTTTGCCAAGCTCCTGACAGATTGCGTCGAACACTTTGTTGACTTCTTCGGTTTGGAGCGTCTTTTCCTGCGAGCGGAAGGAAAGGGCGAAGGCGAGGCTTTTGCAGCCTTCTTCGACGCCTTTTCCGCTGTAAGAGTCGAAAAGCTCTATCGATTCCAAGTCGAATTCCGCGCCTTTGAGCTTCTGCTTGGCGGCTTTCTGGATTTCAAAAGCCACGCTTGCCGCGCTTTCGTCGGCTTTCGCTATGACGGCTATATCGCGCGCCGCGGCGGGGAACGAGCTGAACGGCTTGAACTTTTCCGCGCCTTTTTTGCGCGCCGCAACATCGGGCTTGAACATTACTTCGCCGGCGTAAACGACGCGGTCGATGCCGCGTTCGCGCAGGTGGGCGACGTTTATGGCTCCGAATCTAATGACGAAGCCTTCGCGCTTTTCCGAGCCGCAGGCGGCCACAAAACCGTTTTGCCAAAGCTTTTCCTCGACGTTTGCAAAGTTCAGACGCGACGCGTCTACGCCGAGAATTGAGAGAATGTCGAATGCGAGCTGTTTTGCGGTGAAGAAATCGGCGTTTTCGCGTTTTTTCCATCCGCGTTTAGAGGGGTCGGGAGCGATAACGAAAGCGGTCGACGCCAGTTCGCAAATTTCGCCCTTATTGTCGGCGCGGAATATTTTTCCGTTTTCAAAGAACCCGAAGAAGTCGTTTCCGTTGGAAATGTTTAGAAGCGCGACGTCAAGCAGTCCGTCTACGAGCGAAGGACGCAGCGAGTCCTGGTCGGAAGTGAGCGGATTGTCGAGTTTGAGCGCGTCCGTATTCTCGTGGACTTTTGCCGTCCGGACGCTGTCTTTTAGCGAATAGTTCTGGCATTCGTTAAGGCCGCGCGCGGCGAGAAAATCGGCAACCGTGCGGTTGTATTTGAAAAGCGGGTCGTCGTCGCGCAGTCCCGCGACGCCAGTCATTTCGGTTTCGGGGATTTTGTCCGTGCCGAAAATTCTTACGAACTCTTCCACAAGGTCGATGGGTCTGTCGACTTCGCTTCTGAACGACGGAACCGTGACAACCATTTTTTCGCCGTTTTCTTTCACGAAGAAGCCGAGCGATTCGAAAACTTTTATTACGTCGTTCCGCTCCACCTCAAAGCCGAGCCTGTCGACAATGTAGTTTAGCGTTATTTCGATGTCGCGGTCTCCGCGGGGCAATTCGCCGATTTTGCAAGTGTCGCCCACGACTTCGCCGCCCGCCGTTTCGAGAATCAAATCGACCGCGCGCCTCGAAGCTTCGAGCGTCGATTTCGGGTCGACATCGCGCGCGAATCTGTATGAAGAATCCGTGCTGATGCCGTATTTACGGCTTGTGGCGCGCGTATTTCCGGGGTTGAAGTAGGCCGATTCGATGACGAGGTCTGTGGTGGAATCCGTAACCTCCGAGTTGAGTCCGCCCATTATGCCGGCAAGCGCAACTGCGCCTTCTCCGTCGCAAATAAGAGTCGCTTCGGGGGTAAGCCTGTATTTCTTTTCGTCGAGAGTCTGAATTTCTTCCCCGTTTTCCGCTTGGCGCACGACTATTTTCTTTCCGCGGATTTTTGCGGCGTCGAAAGAATGGAGCGGTTGGCCGTATTCCATCAAAACGTA
>JABLTK010131578.1_pt1 | contig 16692 bp, 14 predicted proteins | sample 7160131 | NCBI WGS metagenome assembly JABLTK01 (sample SAMN14651221, study PRJNA627086) | human gut metagenome | isolation source: feces | host: Homo sapiens
AGTGAAGTACATGAACCGTTATTTGGCGCCATTAGGCTGCATGGAAATTCAAACGGAGGCTGGAACAAGACGTCGGCGCTGTCGTTTATAAATATGCCGATTCTCTCGTACAGCGGGGAAATAAGAAACGCAGTTCTTATGATACACGGGGAAAAGGCGCACTCGTGCTATTTTAGCAAGGACGCTTTTAAGAAGCTCAAAGGCGACAATAAGCAGCTGCTTATAATTCCCGGCGCGAACCATGTCGATTTGTACGACACCCCCGCCATTCCTTTCGATAAAATAGAAAATTTCTTTAAGGAAAACCTAAAATAGCAACATAGGCAAATATGAAGAGCGAACTTGAAAAAATGCTGTCCGGCGAGGAATACGACAGCCGCGACCCCGTTCTATTCCAAATGCGCAAGCACACGCGCGAAGCGATAAAGGAATACAACGAAAACCCAACGCCCGAAAACCAGGAAAAGATTTTCGGATACAGGCCGGAAAATCTCGCGCTCGTGCCTCCGTTCCAGTGCGAGTACGGACAAAACATAAAATTCGGCAAAAACGTATTTGTAAATTTTAATTTTAGCGCACTGTCGTCCGCCGAAATCGAAATAGGCGACAACTGCTACATCGGCCCGAATGTCGGTCTTTACACGGCAATGCACCCGATTGACCCTGAAAGAAGGATCAAGGGGATAAATTTTGCAAAGCCCGTTAAAATCGGCAAAAACTGCTGGCTTGGGGCAAGCGTCATAGTGCTTCCGGGCGTAGAAATCGGCGAGGGCTGCACAATTGGCGCGGGCAGCGTAGTCACAAAAAACATTCCGCCGTATTCAATTGCCGCCGGGAACCCCGCAAAAATCATAAGGAAGATAGGAGAATAACAATGCTCTACGAAACGCACTACAAAGAGGGAAAGAAAGTTTTCTTTAAAAAGTTCGATTTGAAAATAGCCGGGCTCTTATTTCTGCCGGACAATTTTGACGAAAGCAAAAAATATCCTGCGATTGTAGTGACGCACCCGGGAGGAGGAGTAAAAGAGCAGTGCTCGTCTCTATACGCATGGAATCTCGCGCGGAACGGATACGTTGCGCTTGCATTTGACGCGAGCCACCAAGGCGAGAGCGAAGGAATGCCGAGGTACTTGGAGGATCCGACATCGCGCGTGGAGGACATACGAAGCGCCGTCGACTATCTCACATCGCTAAAATATCTGGACGTCGAAAGGATAGGCGCGATGGGAATTTGCGCCGGGGGCGGCTACACAATAAACGCAATTCAGACTGAATTTAGGATTAAGGCGGCCGCCGGCATAAGCACTTGGGACGTTGGAGACAGCGCAAAGAACGGCTTCCCTGGCGTTGATATTCCCGATTTTATGCATAAGCTGCTGAAGGAAGTCGCCGACGCAAGGACCTCTGAAGCAAGAGGCGGAAAGGCTGCATACTGGCATTATGTACCAGAGAGCGAAGCCGACATAAACGAAAACACTTCGACAATTCAAAAAGAGGCGTACGAGTATTACAGAACAGACCGCTGTTTCTATCCAACTTCCGTGAATAAATATTTGGTGTCGAGCAACGACAAGCTCGCAGCCTGGGACGCTTTTGCGCACATAGGCACGGTTTCCCCGAGGCCGCTTCTATTTATTGTCGGCAGTAAAGCCGATACTTTGTATTTTACGCAAGACGCGTTTTCAAGAGCGAAAGAGCCAAAGGAAATTTTTACGATAGACGGCGCAACACACGTTGACCTATACGACAAGCCCCAATATGTCGGGCAAGTCGTATCAAAGCTTGTGGAGTTTTTCGGCAAATATTTACGCTAAGAGAACAGATTAATCGGCTGGTGGTAAGGTAAAGGTTACGGCAACAATGCCCCTGCAATGCGCGTATTGCGCGCGGCGCCGTAAGCAGTTTTTAAAGGCGCCGGAAAAATGCTATTGAACAGCCGCCGTATTAATAATAGTAAATTGACGAGGCATATTTTTATTTTGCCGCATAAAAAACTTTTAAAAATAAAAATCCGCAAGGTTAAAAATGAGTCCGCCCCGGCGCAAACAATGCGTCGAGGCGGTTTTTTTCAGGTATAAGGAAAATTATTATAAGTTCACAAGCTCAAAGGCCGAAGGGTTCTCATATTTATTTTCCCAGCCTCCGCCGAGGGACATCACAAGCGATACGTACGACCTGTACCTCGCGCCAAGAAGGCGTATTTCCTCCCTTTTAAAAGTGAGGTATTGGCGCTGGGCATCGCTTACTGCAAAGTAGTCCTGGTCGCCAAGTTCGTACTGCTTTTGCGTATACATCTGAACGTCGGCCGAATGGGCAGAGGTCTGCCTTCTGTTCTCGTACTCCCTGTTCATGTGGGATATGTCGGAAAGCAGAGTCTCGACCTCCTCAATGGCTCCAAGCACGGTTGATTTGTACTTTTCAGTCGCCTCTTTATGTGCCGCGATGTCCGCATCCTTTTGGGCGCAAAGTTTGCCCGCCTGGAATATCGGTATGTAGACTTGCGGGCTGATTCCCCAAGCGAGGGAGCCTGCCTCCAACAGATTCTCTATCCTATTCGCCTTGAATCCGACATCGCCGGTTATCGATATTGTCGGGAAGAAGGCCGCCGTATCTGCGCCAAGTTGCGCGTTCGCGGCGTAAACGTTGCGCTCGGCAGCCGCGATATCGGGTCTGCGCTCAAGCAGCTGCGAAGGGAACACTTTCGGAATGTTGGGAAGCGAGTCGGTGAGGGGGGGGGCATTTCAACTCGAAGTCTGTCGCGCTCCTTCCGCACAAGAGGGCTATGCGGTTCTTTGCTGCGTCAAGCTGCCTTTTTACATAGTCGAGCTGCGAGGCGGCTTCGTACTCCAATACCTTTGCTCTCGACAAATCCAGTTTGCTCGCGAACTTCAGGCTCAAGCGCTTTTGGACAAACTCTGTCTGTATCTTTCTTACTTTCAAAGTGTCGCTCAAAAGTTTTATCTCCGATTCGCACTGCCTTGCAAAGAAGTACTCCGACGCTATCCGCGCATGGATTGAAAGCATAAGGTTGCAGTACAAGTTGTACGAAGCCTGCACGAGCGCGCGCTCCTTAACAACCATGCTCTGTATGCGCCCGAAGAGGTCGAGGCCCCAAGTGGTTCCGAGGCCGACCACCCACGAATTGTATGTGCCTGTGGGCACTGGAAGGAATCCGTCGCTTCGTCCGTCGCGCATATAATAGTCGCGCGAATTGATGTGCGGATACAAATCGCCTTTCTTCGACAAACGCCCTTTCCCTCATTTTCTCCACGTTGTAGAACGCGGCGGTTATGTCGGGATTGTTTTTATCGCACTCCTCCATCAGGGCGTTCAGCGTTTCGTCGTTGAAGATTTTCCACCAATTTCCCTTTGGCAAATCGTCTATGGGAGTTGCACTCTTCCAGAGGGATTTGTCGTATTTGAAATTCTTGGCTTCAAGGACGTATTTCGGGAGCGAGTTTTTTGGATGCTCGTATTCCGGTATCATAACGCATCCGCAGGCGAACAAAAGCGCCGAAGACAGCGTTATTTTAAGGCATAACTCCGCCGGCTTATTCGGTATCTTTAACTGCATATTTTTTATTCCTTTGAATTGCATAGTAAAATGCGGGCGTAAATATGAGGCCGAGGAAAGTCACCCCTATCATTCCGTACAGGACGGAAGTTCCCAGAGCCTCCCTGAGTTCTGCGCCGGCATCGACGCCATAGGCGAGCGGCACGACGCCCAAGATGAACGCAAACGATGTCATAAGAATCGGGCGCAACCTGTTCCGCGATGCCGAAGACACCGCCGATGCCGCGTCTTCGCAGCGCTCCTGGCGTATTTTTGCGAACTCAACAATTAGAATGGCGTTCTTACACGCCAAGCCTATTAGCACGATGAACCCTACCTGCGTCATCAAGTTGTTGTCGAGGTTTCGCGCCAGAACAGCCGCGATGGCAAAAAGCAGAACGAGCGGCACAAGCAGTATGACCGACAGCGGCAGTTTCCAGTCCTCGTATAGCGCGACAAGCATCAGGTACACGAATATGACGCAAAGGGCGAAAATGTATATAGACGTATTGCCCATGCGTTTTTCTTGGAAAGCCAAGTCGGTCCATTCAATGCCCATTCCGTCCGGCAGCACTTCCGAGGCGATTTTTTCGATTTCCGCGATTGCCTCGCCTGTGCTGTGCCCCCTTTCCAAAGCACCTATGATTTCGGCGCATGGATAGAGGTTAAATCTCGAAACGCGGGAGGGCCCGATAATTCTGTTTATTTTTGCCACAGAACCAAGCGGAACATTGTTTCCGCGAATATTTGGAACTTTTAGGTTGTATATGTCGCGCAGATCGCTGCGCAGGCTTCCCTCGGCCTGGGCTTTTACCCTGTATACGCGGTTTAGAATGTTGAAGTCGTTTACATATATCGAGCCAAGATTGAATTGCATAGTTTCAAATATGGCGCTAATAGTAGTCGTCCCGCAAGACGATGTCCCGAACGACCGGCTTCGTATAAACGACTTTTGGAGGCGTTTTAGCGCCGGAAGTATCGGCCTGCCTGCCGCAAGCGCACAGTAGAAATGCGGCTGTTATTGATATAAACAATAGTTTTGCGTATCTAATGCTCATCATATTTTATTTCAATATCCTATCTATAAATTCAGAGTTAATTTTGCGCACCTTTTCGGCCTCGGCTTTTCCGAAGATTTTCCAGTTCATATCCATTTTCACACCGAGGCGCGCAGAATTGAAAAGATGCGTCTGCCCAAGAAGTATTTTTGCGGCGATTCTTGCGTCGGAACCTTTTATGCGGTTTTTAGTGGATATTTCAACAAGCTCCGAAATCATGTTTGTCCTCGGTATAAACAACTCTTTGAGGAAAAGGTCGAAGGCTTCGCCGTTGCAAAGTTCCTCGCGCATAAGTATGAGCACTACATATCTCGAATACCGGTTGTGGTCGGACTCGCAGCGAATTCTCGACGCAAGCACGTCTTTTATAAGCACGCGGGCGTCGTTGGCGTTTCTTGTTGTTTTGATTTTTTCATAGCGTTCGATGTACGGGACATATTGTTTTAGAAACAGATTTACGATAAGTCTGGCCACCTCCATATAAAGCTCGTCCTTGCTCTTGAAGTGGTAGTTTACCGACGCCAGATTAACCCCCGTCCTGGCGGCAAGGTCGCGCATTCTCACAGCCGCAGGGGTGCCGACTGCAAACATTTCAAGCGCCGTGCGCAGTATTTTCCCGGCGGTCTCGCAGTAGCATTCTTTGAGAATAGATTCTAATATCTCGTCCATACCCAGCAATTCGTTTAAATAAAAAATTAAACATTTGTTTAAAACATTTGTTTGTTAACATAAAAAGCGCCCCCACTCCAATTCAAAAAATTTAGAAGCTAAATAAGCGAAATTACGGCGCGGCTATCAGTGTACAACAAGCCAATCGCCCGCCATGCAACAGCAAAGAACAGAAAGCCAAATGACACTGCCGGGAAATCCGGGATTAAACCGCTTATCCGTTTAAAAACGGCTTCCTTAAAAAAATTCCTTTATTTTTTCAGTTTAGAATCAAAAATACGCAAAAAACAATGAAAGTATTGGGAAAACAAAGAAACAGCAGAATGTGTTTTATCTGCGGAATGGAAAATCCAGTCGGGTTGAAGTCGCAATTCTACAATATGGAAGACGGCGGCGTGCTAACGATTTTTAAATACCTTCCTGTACATCAAAGCTTTCCTCAGCGCGTACATGGCGGGCTTATAGCCACAATGCTTGACGAGCTGACTCTGCGCGGATATTGGGTCTTGGACGAAACAATGCTCGGAGTCACCACGTCGATAAACATAAAATTCAGAAAGCCTGTTCCATACGACGTCGAGCTGCTCGGCAGGGGGATAGTCGTCAACGAGACTTCGCGCTACTTTAAGACCCATACCGCAATAATGGATAGAGACGGCAAAGTCTTTGCTGAAGCCGAATCCGCATACATAAAACTTCCCGCTGAAAAAATCGCCGCCGGCGCGAGCTACCACGATGAAATGCGCTATCTAATTGAGGACGGTCTGACCGAAATAGACGCCCCCAAAATCTAAAATTAAACTATTGCCAACCTCATATGGAAAACTTTGCTCCACAAAACCGCGCTTTCGGAAGAGAGATAACCGCAATCTATTTTAGCCCCACCAATACAACCAAGCGGGTTGTCGAAGCTGTTGCCGGCAAGCTTTCGGGCCTGGGCGGAATCCCGCTTCGGGAGATTTCGCTAACCCTTCCCTCCGAGCGCAAAGTGAATATAGGCAAATTTGGCAGAAGCGACATTCTCGTTTTGGGCTTGCCGGTTTACGCCGGAAGAATTCCACAGATAGTCGACAACACATTGCGCGGGCTCAGTTCGGACGGAGCGCAGGCCGTTATACTTGCCGTTTACGGGAACAGGGACTACGACGACGCGCTCATTGAGATGTCTGATATTCTATCCGATAGGGGATTTAAAATTGTTGCAGCCGGAGCATTTATCGGCGAACACTCGTTTTCGAGGGAAGTCGGCAAAGGCCGCCCAGACGGCAGCGATATAAAAATTGCAGAGGACTTTGCCTCATCTATTGCAAAAAAGATTGCCGAGCCTTCAAAAGGCGCGCTAAAAATAAAGGGCAACAGGCCATACAAGCAAAGGCTGCCTATGCCGCCGTCTGCGCCAAAAACGCTCGACACATGCACAAGTTGCGGATTGTGCGCCAAAATCTGCCCTGCGGGTGCGATAGACAAAAACAATCCTAAAAAAATCTCCGACGGCTGCCTTATGTGCTGCGCATGCGTGAAGGCTTGCCCGCAAAACGCAAAATATTTCGACAGCGAAATATATCTAAAATTCAGGGCCTTTTTGGAAGAAAATTGTTCGGCGAGAAAAGAGCCGGAACTTTTTTACTGACGCCAAAATTGAGGCAACTTATTTTGATTTTTGAAGCGCCCTACTTTATCTTTTATCGGGGCGTTTTTTTATCGTGAAATTACAAAATATTTTTTAGGCCTCAATATTTTGCTTCCCAGTTCAGGCTCGCACCGCATGAGAGAAAATGCTGATTTTTAGCCGCAATTATCCTCTCCCAAAAGCGATACAATCTTTATAGATAAAATTTACAATAATGTTTCAGCCATTTGTTGGCAAAAAGAAGAACTGTGAACATTTCCAATATGTTTTCCGACGTAAAATTGCTTCTTTGCAAAACTGCTATACAAAAACTCTATAAATTGTATATATGCGTAACTTGTTGACCGCACACCAAGCAAAAAAGACGGAGAATTAAAGTAAATGGAGTCGATACTTGATTTGGATTGCACTTTTCAGACGCAAGCGACGAGAACTTTTTTGATAAACCAAATGGAGATTTTTGGCGCACCCGCTGAAAAAATAAAAAAAATTGAAGATAAAAACGGAGTAATTGGCACATATTTCTCAATATAAAATTACCCGCTAAAAAATGCGGGCAAAATTTTCCTTTTGCCCGCATTCATAAAATAATCTCAAGGCGCGAAATTTACCCTGTATTCCGGCAGGATTACACAACCGCATATTTAATTTTCCTGCGAAGATATATTTCCCATACCCCTCCGCGCGAAAAAAAACAGCTTTTCCGGCGGGGCATTAAAAAAAATGCTCCGCCGGAATACGGCATTATCCGCCAAAAATCGAATCCGCCCCGAGAGTGCCGTATATCGATTTCAAGTAATTGATGCCCTTGACTGTCTTCAATTTCGCCTGCAACTCGGCTATTTTTGCCGCTGTTGCTGCGTCCTTGTTTTCAGATGTAGAAAGCCTCCGGATTGCGCTTTGCAGGAGGTTAAGCTCTATTTGCTGGCGGTTCATCAGCCGCTCGGCGTACCATTCCGATTTCAGAATGCTTTCGCGCGTGAACATTTGGCGCAACGACGGGTCGTCGAGCGTCTTTCCTTCATAGGAACCGTCGCGCATAATGTACAGGAGGGCTTTGAGCGGCGGACAAGCGCCTTCAATTGAGCCGTCTTCAAAGTACATCTCAGCCGCCCTGCGGTGGGCGCCTACCATATTGTCCATGCCCTCGGCAAAGGCGTCCATGTCCTGCAATTCTGGCCGCAGCATGTCGGCTGTAAATATCGAGGCGGGATTCGAGAAAATCCTGCCGAAATACCTTATGACAAAGTCTTCGGTAATTCGCCAGCCCAGCCGCGAAGCGAGAACTTTTTTGCCTCCGTATTCAAAGTCCTTGCAGCGTTCGAGCATTCCGGCTTTTATTAAGTTTTGCACGTCGAGCTCGTTTGGGCGCATTCTCGCCCATATTTCAGGTATCAGCAGGCTGATGTCGTGGTCTACCCGGTATTTTACGCCGATGTATCCCGCGCTGCTAAGCCAGCCGTCGTAGCGCGTCAGAGCAAACGAAACGAGAGCCGCGTTCAAGTCGGTAACGGCGCAGAGGGCGTTGAACGGACCCTTTGTCATTGCGCCTTCGAGCCCGGCGCCGACTGTGGACGGAGATTTGCCGGTCATTGAGGCAATGTACTCCATAAAAAGCTCCGGGAGTTCGAGATAGTGCAAAGGTCCGTGGACTGCCAGCGCCCGTATGCCTTCTGAAGCCGGATTGTTGCGCCTTCCGGATATTACTGCGTTTACAGGATGCGGAACCTCTTTGCCGGGAGCAATGCCGCGGGCAAGGCGGGAGCCAATGTCGCTTATATAGTATTTGCGGCGGTTGACAATGTCGTCGCGGTTTTGCAGGTAGCGGACATTCTTGCTCGGCTTGCCGTCTATCAAGCGCGGATTGGCGGACGAAACTACGTATTCCGGCTTTGTCTCTTCGAGAAAGTCGCTTAGATTTTTGCGCATTGGCGGCGTAAACCTGTCGAAGCGCAAGACGTCAGCCGCCATTTCCCCGACCTGCCGCCTGTCGAGCGGCTCGTAATTTGAGAAAAACATTCCCTTTTGCGACATGTCTGCCTCCGCGCGCTTGTCGTAGCCGCGCACCACCGCTTCGTCGGGCCTCTGGAAAAGGCGATATTCGCAGTTGTTCGTAAATTTTACGGACGCCCCGCGCGACGCCAAATTCTCTGGCAAATATTCAACGGAAGACTCCGGCACTACGACGGACGTCGTGATATCGTCCTCCATTTGAAGCTTTATCGAGGGCGCAAAGTCCTTGCGCAGGCTGAAAGTTCTCCACGAGCCGTCCTCGGTGAATCCTATGCGCAAATACGAGGTAAGAACCGGGGCGTTCTTGTATTTTAGAGTATTTCCGCCAGTCCCGTTTATCGTGTCGACCGAGAATTTATCCTGCCAATTCTTTCCCCATTCAGGCCTGTAATGGCGTTTAACAGTTAGGACAAACTCCCTTATATAGAACGGAATCGACGCGAGCCATTTGTTGTATTCGTCGGAGTATTCGTCCGAAGGAGTCAGAAGTTTTACGACCGACCCCATTGTGCGGCGCGAATCGAGTATCGGGCGGCTAAGCGGGCCTTTATTGTTGGGCGAATTCGGATCGCGGTAGCGGTTGCCATAATTCTTGTTTATAATTTCAGAAACGAATTCTATGTCGCGCTTAAAGTCGGCAATCATTGATGGGCCGTGGATAATTGCGTCGGATATGTCTTTGGATATCTCGCTCTTTCCGCCTCCCGATACCGTAGCGGGCTTGTGGCAATATACGCCCTCCTCTGTCGTTCCCACGAGCCTCCAACGCCTGCTTTCGTGCGGGCGCGACATTTCAACTTTATATCCTGCTGGCGATATGTACGTCGTGTACGGGGTGAGCCTTATCGACTTTTCGACGCCGTCTTTTTGCCATGTCACGGTCTGGGTTTTCAGAGAATAATACGCCTTTTCATCGACGTATATTATGTCCGGATAATTTTTGTCGCGCGCCCAGCCGTCGGGGTGGACTTCTATCGTGTCCGCCAATATTTCAACGAGCCTCGCGAAGGAGCTCTTATTGTTCGGAGCGTATGAAGTTGAATAAAAATCCTCGCCGAGGTCGCGGCTTGAAAATGCGAGCGCCCCGCCGGAATGCTCTTCTTCGCACTGCCCGTACAAGTTGGCGGAATAGCTTATTTGGGTCTTTATCTCCTTTTTGGAATACCCGAAATAGTTGTCTGCAATAAGGGTAACGATGACGCCTTCCGAGCCTCTCGCCGTAATTTTGAAAGGTTTTCCGTCGTTGTACAACTCGTCCGGATCCTCCCAGCACATTCCGTCGCGCTTTTGGCGCTCGGTGGCCTCGGATATATTTGGCAGGCCGAGCTCCTTCTTTTTTAGCGATGTCAAGTGCGGGGCGAGGACTATGCAGCCCGTATGCCCCGTCCACGAGTCGAGGTATTTTGCGGCGTCGTTCTTTTGAAGAAACGGGTTTCCGGCATTGCCGAATATGCTTTCAACAAAGTCGAGATTGCATACGAGCGCGCCAGGCGCAAAGAAGCGTATCTCCATGGTTTTTTCGGACTCGCCGTTGGGTATTTTGGGGCAAACCGTCGGGCGCAGATATATTGAGACCCAAGTTTTCGCCTTACGCTCCTGCGTGGAGGTGAATGGGAGCTCGAGCATTTCGTCTGGGGCGGAAAATGCGCGCGCCCACAAATTCTTAAAAACGCGCTTCGGCACGGATTTTTTATCGGCCGGAACCGGAAGCCCGCCCTCGGCGACGTGGAAAACGCCGGCAGTCGTGCGCCTGTCGCTGCGCGGATTGTTTAGAATGCCCTGCCTTACCCTGTACGACGAAACGAGCGGATTTTCATGCTTGTCGCTGTCCGGGGGCAAAGAGAGGGTTCTCGCGGTTCCAAACCTGTCGAGGACAAAAGTCTTGTGCGGGAGCGACGGGAACGGTTCGTGAGGGTCGCAAACATCGCTGAGGTAGTTCTCGAGGTAATTCATTATTCTGGAATCCGGAGGGCAATAATACTCGGCTGAGAGTTTGGAGAATTCCCTGTAATTTTCCAAAAGCGGCTTGGAGAGCTCGACAATCGGGTAGTCGTCCTCTTTCCCGAAAACGGGCAGCCCTGCGGCGGACAGCCTCATATTCACGTATTCAAACAAAGTCTCCCCGCCGACTTCGTTCGCGCCGGTTTGCGGATTTATTCCGAGTGCAGATTTGTAATCCATAAAAGTTCCTATCCTATTTTAAGGGGGCGCCGCGGCCGCCCATACACGGGTGGCAATATCGCCCATTGAATATAGAAAGCTAATCGCCGGATTTTTTCACGTTTTTTTTTCGGGTTTCGGGTGTTTTTTTGATATTTTAAATGCGGAATAGTTGACAACCGCGGCAAGTTGGCAAAAAATTGCGGCATGAAAAAAATATCCGCCGCATGCTTGGGTTTCGCGTTTGCAATATGCTGCGCGTCTGCAAATGAAGTTTTCACCCCCGCCCCAGAAGACGTAAAAATACTTGGAACTGAGGGGGATCTCGCAAAAGTGCTAAAAAGGGATATCGGCTTCGGCGAAGGCGCGCTCTATCGCCCTTCAACAAACGAAGTTTTCTTTTCGGACCAGCCCAAGAATATGATATACCGCTGGACTGAAAAAGACGGTTTTTCGGTTTTCATGCGCCCGGCAGGCTATACGGGCGTCAAGGGCGAAATGGACAAGGCGATAGACTTTGGTCCCAACGCAATAGCCCTCGACAAAAATGAAAATCTCGTTTTCTGCCAGCAGGGCCACAGGCGCATTGCAAGAATAGACGAGAAGAGATTCGAAGTGGAGGTTTTATCGGATTCATACGACGGCAAAAAGCTGAACAATACAAACGACCTTTGCGTGCTCAAAGACGGCTCCATATTTTTCACCGACCCCGGCTTTTGGCACAAGCGCCGCGCGCCCGAAGCCAACGAGCTCGATTTTAGCGGCATCTACAAAATTACCCCCGACGGGAAAACCGTTTTGATAGACGGCTCGCTTCCCCAACCCAACGGAATAGATTTTTCGCCGGACGAAAAGTACATGTACATATCCCAGAGCGGCAACGGCGAGCAATGCTGGTTTGTCTACGAGCTGGATTCGACAAAGACAAAAGTGCTTTCAAAGAAAATTTTTTGCTCCCTCAAAAAGTGGACTGGCAAAGTGCGCGGCGCGCCGGACGGAATGACCATCGGGAAAGACGGCTGGATTTACGCCACAGGCAACGGCGGAGTGCATGTTTTCTCGCCCGACTTGAAGCATAAAGGGCTTGTTAAAATTGAAAACCAAGTTGCAAACTGCTGCATAATAACGGACGGCGATAAGGAAAAATCGCTTTTCGTAGTAGGTCCGAAAGGGGCTTACATAATCGACATGCAGCGCCTAAAAAAACTCGCCGGGAACGCAAATTAATTCGCCCCTGGCGAATGCGAGCCCCACCGCAAATGATATACACCGACTTAAATACCGAGATAGACGTTGGCTCGAGCGGGCACCTCATAGAGTTCGGACCATTCAGGGCTTTGGTCGACTGCGGTCTGCATCCTAAATATATGGGGCTGTCCGCGCTGCCTAACCTCTCGAAAGTTCCGCCGGAGACGCTCGATTTCATAGCTGTGACCCACACGCACCTCGACCACTGCGGAAGCCTGCCCGTGGTTGCAAGGCACCAGAGCTCGGCGCATATCCTAGTTGCGGACGAAAGCTACGAGCTTTTGTTTAGAATGCTCCGCAATTCGCGCACTGTAATGGCCAAACAGAGGGAAGAATTCAATATAAAAGAGTATCCGCTCTTTGACTATTCTGCGATAGACGAACTGCGCTCGCGCGTTGCGCCAATGCCGTTTGCGCATACCCGCCGGTACGAAATAGACGGCAACCTTGCCGACATAACTTTCTATCCCGCCGGACATATACCTGGGGCGGCGAGCGTTATGTTTGAATACAAAAAGCAAAAAATACTTTTTAGCGGCGACATATCCTTCCATTCGACCGGCATATTAAAAGGAGCCGTCCCCCCGCAGGGCAAAGTGGACACCCTTGTAGTGGAAACCACGCGCGGTTCATATTCGAGGCCAGCAGGCACGACATACGACAGCGAAGTAGAGCGGTTTGTAGCTTCAGTTTCCCGCGCCCTTAGAGACGGCGGAAGCGTGCTTGTGCCCGCATTTGCGCTCGGCAGAATGCAGGAGATTCTTTATATAATTTACAAGGCAAAAAAGAGCGGGCGGATTCCGTCTGACACGCCGGTATTCGCGGGCGGCCTTGGGCTCGATATCGCCGAGTATTTTATAAAGGGTGCAAAGCGCTCCAACACGTTTTCCTTCTCAAAGCAGCACATGGAGGGCGTAAAACCTCTAAGAGGCGAGATAGTTGCCGGAAAGGACTTTGACATTAAGGGCATATACGTTCTCGGGAGCGGAATGATGGTAAAGAATACGCCAAGCTACCTTGCCGCGGCGGCCTTGATGGACAACCGTGCAAATGCGATATTTCTGGTCGGATACGCCGACACCGACACGCCCGCATACAAGCTGCAACACTCCGCTCCAGGAGACTCGTTCGCATTCCGAGACTTATTTTACGTCGGAACTGTAAACTGCAAAGTTGACAAATTTGACCTGACTTCGCACGCCGACCGCGAGGAAATTTTGAGCTTCATACTTGAAAAAGACCCCCGCAATGTAGTTCTCACCCACGGCAGCTTGGAATCGAGAGAGTGGTTTATGTATGAAATTCTCGACAGGTCGCCGAAGACGCGAGTAATAATTCCCGAGCCCTCCGAAACGTTGGAGTTATAATTTCCCGTACACAAATTTTTTGAGCGAACAGAAGCTTGCGATTAAAGTCGGTCGGCTTTTTAGTTATGCGAAATTTCTGCAATTTGAGGTAAAAAATATTATAATTGTCCTTAAAAATTTTCCCAAATTTTAATGCCGCAACAAACTTCAGCATGCCTAAAATTATTCAAAAGAAAGGGCACTTCGTTAAATTCGGCAATAATAAAATAAACAAAAAAGCGCGCCGGATTTCTCCGCTGCACGCTCCAGTTATTTAGGTCTATTTGCGCTATCCAAAAGGCTTACGCCTCTGCCGCCGCCGCCCCCTTCTTAGGGTACTCTGGCTATCAAAAGCCGATTTATGTCTCAGCCCCTACCGCCACGCACCCACTCTTAGGGTTCTATGCTATCAAAAGCCGCTTAACGGCGACCCTGCCACCGCGCGCGCAACGCAAACAAAAGCGCGGCTGCTCCAAAGGCAAACGCGAACTCTGAGGGCTCAGGCACTTGCGTAAACGATACGTCCATTCCCGTAGCGCCAAATACGGCTTCAAACGCAAAATTATCCGAAACGCCGCTTATTACCGTTCCCTCTATTCCGCTGCCCTCCTCGTATGTTATCAGATCCTCAAACGAGGATATTCCCATATCCACAAGCTCCGCCATTCCCTGGGGATCAAAATTAAATTGCAGATTGATGTCGGCATTCTCTGCTTTGTCGAGTTTTCCCGAGAATTGGATTTTATCGGCCTCGGCAGAGTCGGCATGGATGTCAATTACAATCGTGCCGCCCGACCACATTCCACTTTCAAAAGAGACGGTACCGATTTCGGGCGCATCTTCTGGGTCATTGACCGCAGCGGCGCTGAAATATCCGCCCGAGAGAGTTAGGGTTTTAAATGAAGTGTCGCCGTACAGGTTCAGCATTCCGTTTTTGACGGTAATGTTGTCTGCGACAGTATCATAAGAGCCTTTTTCAAGCCTGAGCGTCTGAACGGCATTGGAGGAGGCGGCATTCATTTCTATATTTAGCTCAGAATCCGCAGAAATATTGGCGGCGGGGTCGTTGTACTGCCCCTTGGAGATGCCTTTAAAAGAGGAATTTGTTGAATTGTTGAAAATAATATTCTGAATGACAGTCGGTATCGCACCTCCCACGCCATATGACGTTGCCCCGATTGTGATTTTTCCGGTTCCGTCAATACCGTCGCAGGTGAAATTGTTGGTAAAAGTTCCCTCAACTTTCATTGAACGCGTCAGATTTAAGATGGAATTTGCGTTCGCGAGTTTTATTTTACCCGTCACAAAAGTATCTTTTACATTAAGCGTTAAGGCGGCGGTCTGGCCGCTTCACCGATTATTTCCAAGCCGTTTTTTATAGTTAAAGTGCCAATTCTTGAATCGGTATTCATCTGCTTAAAGAAAGCAAGCCACGCCTTTTTATTGTTTGAGGCGTCAATCGTGAGTTTTCCTTCAATATTGAAGGAATTGCCCGCTCCAACAATACCCATCATATTTCCATTGCCTGAAGAAATATAATTAAAATCCCCGCCAATGGTAAAGCCGTCGTGGAAATTTATATCCTGGGTATTCCCAAAGGACTGTGTGCCGTCGAAAGTCAGGCTTTTTATGTTTACTCCGCCGGTATTTATGGTGCCAGATAGAGTCACTCCAGAAATTACGACATCAGTATCCTCCGTAGGAGCTTTCCCTGCGGGAGTTCCGGAGGAGTCCGACCGCCAGTGGGAAGATACATTCCAATATCCCGTGCCTTCGTAATACAAAGTGTCGGCATTTGCAGATGCGATGGCAAAAATTAGGAAAAGAAAAATGGGTCTATATGGAATTTTCATAGAGCATTAACATATTTTTCATTAGATATTTTTATCGTTTTCGATAATTCGGCAAATAATTTTGCGCACTATTTTTTTAAACAGTTAAATCAGAAATTTAAAACTTATTATATTATAGGAAATATTTAGGAAGAAGTGCTCGTTCGGCAACCAGAAGAATGGGAACCCAAACAGCATGCGCTATGAGAAATAGCTTGGCCCAACGCCAAAATCACAAATTTTTGCAAACCTTGCGTGCTTTCCTAGTCCACTTTTTTATTTTTGGTTGCGCTGAGAGTTTGGCAGCTGGCTATTTTTATGTAAGAAATAGTCTAAAACTTCTTGGCGCATTTCTGGCTCCAACAATAAAATCAGGCCATAAGTTTATTAAAGATTTAAAAAAAACGCCCCAAAACCACTGCAAACTTATGCGCATATGTATTTGAGAGTTATAAAAAAAACCGCGAGTTCCGCGTTGCCGCCTAAAAAATAGCACAGCATAAAATTAACTGAATAAAACATCTTTGCCTTCTTTTATTTTAGCCGCCTCCCAAAACATCTCCAAGATTTCTTCTTCTTTTTAAATTGCATAAGCGGCAAGAAAAGTCCGTGGATTTTATCAAAATTAAGGCTATGTATAAAATTCAACTGCCAATGATAGTAAAAAAATTTCATAAGAAGATACGTCTTTTTGAAATTGCAATCAACCAATAACCAAGAACAGCCGTTTCGCATGGAGGTTATTCGGGCGCGTTTTTCATAAAAAGAATCCGCCGATAACCCAAAACACTTCAGACGAAAAAAGGACGCGGTTTAAAAACCGCGCCCCTCCGTTTTTACGCCAATGCGCACTTATTTTTTTGCCTTGGCTTTTTCCGCGCTTTTTAGAGCTGCCTGCGCTGCAGCAAGCCTCGCTACTGGAACGCGCGGCGGCGAGCAGCTGACATAATTGAGCCCAACGTCGTTAAAGAACGTTATTGAGTCGGGATCTCCGCCATGCTCTCCGCAAACGCCAAGCTTAATATCTTTTCTGGTGCTTCTTCCCTTTTCTACGCCAATTCGCACGAGCTGTCCGACGCCGTCGACATCTATCGAAGCGAAGGGGTTTTTCGGGAGAATATCGAGCTCCTTGTACCTTCCGAGGAAACTGCCGGAAACAGCGGTTATGAGGATGGCCAGTC
>JABLTK010151167.1_pt1 | contig 16664 bp, 26 predicted proteins | sample 7160131 | NCBI WGS metagenome assembly JABLTK01 (sample SAMN14651221, study PRJNA627086) | human gut metagenome | isolation source: feces | host: Homo sapiens
GAAGTGTTGGATACGATTGAGAAGATGTATTGAATTGCTGTCAAGTAACAGTATTTCACGTTATTTACCCGATTTGTTGGAACCAAACAATTGTTATATCATACACACTACCTTTTGTTCCTTGGTACTTCGATCAATACGTATGATTTGGTTACCCACAAGCGAATAAATAGTCTAGACATGAACCACAGTACAAAGTTCCACAGATAAGACGAGAGAGGGATTTCCGCTAATTTCTTTCTTCATTTCACTCTTCAAATCACTCAGAAGCATTTCGCCTCCATGTTTCATGAGAATTGCCATTGCAATACCCACTTCACTTCCTTCTTTCTTCCCTTCAGCTACAAATTCTTCACAAATATGACGTAAAATGGTTCGATGATGTGTTAATCGATCGATTTCGGTATGTAATTCTGCCACTTCATTCTGTCCCGTAGTAAGAGACAGAGATGATTCTGACTCCTTCAGTAATCCATCTAGCTCAACCATCAGTTGTGCCTCTTCACGCTCACTTTGATCCAATTCTTCCCTTCGCCGAGCTAATTCAGCTGCTCTAGATATAAATGTTACCTCTCGTTACTACTCCTCGGGAGTCAACAGATTGTCATATGTGCGACGTCGCTGCTGTTTCATCTCTTCTAACTCTTTCTTCTCTTTATGAATAGCTTCTTCCAATTGCTTGTTTTGCTGTATCAGTTTCTGATACTGATTAAGAACGGATTCCATGCTCTTTAATTCGGCCGAAAGAACACTTTCCTCTTGTTTCAAAGCACTGATTTTGCCTTCATAAGTGTCGATTGTTTGTTGATAAGAGGCGATTTCTGTCCTTATCATATCCTCTTCCTCCTTAAATGATTGCAGAATCTTGTTGCGTTTCTGTGTAATGTATTGTTCCTTTCCTTCACCTTGATACTACTCATGAGCCTGCCAAATAAATACTACTCTGTTGATTTGTTCTTTGTATAGATTAATTTGATCGGTAATATTCTTATATTGCATAACCATCTTTTGAATCTACAGTCGTCAAATCCGAGCTATTGTTACAATTTGTTGGAACTCTTGAAGGTTATATAAATGAACCAATCGCGATATATCGTCAAAGGTCTCTAGAATACTCCGTTCCGTTCGCCTACAAAGTTAAGGGAAATAGACTATTGGACATTTTATATCTCTGTTCTTCAATCCATTTTATATCTTTAGGAGTCGCTTCACGAACATGAAACGAAGGGACAGGTTGTGAATGAAAATCGAGTTTAGATAGCTCTCCAGCCACCTTTTCTGCAGCTTGAAGGGACAAAAGTGTATTCTCCATATATGTGAGTGATTAAGAACGAACAGGTGTATGAAGTAGATTGAACAATTGATTTCGCAGATTAGAATATATTAAAAGAGAGGCCGTAGATTAGAGTATCGATCACAAATGTGTTCTCTTTATGAGGTTGTATCGAATCACACAGAGAAGGACCCAGTAGCGCTACTAACTACTGTCTCTTCTTCCGTTTCGTTGGTTTCAACACTGACAATGATCATCCTCTATGTCTGCTTTTCGAATTTACGCAAGTCATCACGAGGCTACTTTCTTATGATCAATATATGTGATTTCGTCACTTCTGCCTGTTTCTTCCTATCCTCGTTCCACAACCGGGTTTTGGACAGTTTCGTTGTTCGACAGATCGAAGTTTGCAGTTGTGGAGTCTCTTGAATGCCTAGGGATTTTGTATTCAGTTTTTCTACTTAAGTAGCTTCTTTTGGACGGCTTGCTATTCATTTCATCTGTACCATTTAATTGGATTTGTTTCCCATAGTTATCAGCTTGTTGTATTTCACAAAGAAGTACCAACTCGTCATTATGGAAACCATCTAGTAGCATGGGTTATTCCACTTATCACTGTAATTTGGTTGTTTATCCTAGAGTGTACCGATTTGAGTGCAATTGGTGATTGTGATCGTCCATGGTAGTAACTTTGACGTTCTTCGAGTTGTAGGCCTTGGATCTCAAACGAACTGGATCATGCCTTCTACTATCAACTAGGGTTCCTGTATATTCCCATTGCATTGATTGTTCTATTCAATATGGTAGATAGACCTATTTTTTACTTCAATATAGATCATCTATATATGTATTGGGTTCAAATCCAAAGGAGAAGACTTATACTGTTTCATCCTCCTTCGTTCATTCGCGTACATTGCTATCGCTGTTTTCGTAATAATTTGGGATGTTGTGGATCGAGTGTTCATGGAGACTACAAAGCACCATGCAGGTTTCTCACAATCTCTCATTGCTCTCTCGGTTCCTTCCCTTGTAGACCTGTTGTTTGGTGGTGAGAAGGTAGGGTTTTTTGAATGTCTGTGTGTACTCTCTCAACAAATACTTCTTTTCGTCGTTTAAGTCTTCTGATTCCAGGAAGATGTTGGAAGAATCGTTACCCTTAACGAATTAGTGATTTGTTGTTTGTTATGGAAGAAGAGCGAAAACCACTTATTGCCCTTGGAATTGAAGGGAGTGCCAATAAGGTGCATCAACTTTGTGATTCTGACGCCTAGTGTGGTGTGGGAATAATTCGGAGTGACGGACCTCACTGTGATATATTAGCAAATATACGGAAGACATTTATTCCTCCTGCAGGCTCTGGTTTTCTTCCTCGTGAAACCGCTTGGCATCATCAGCAACATGTCATTTCGCTTGTTCGGCATGCTTTAACTACTGCAAAAATGGAACCTAAGGATATAGATATCATTTGTTTCACAAAGGGTAGGGATTCGGTTGTAGGTCAATCGTAGGACCGGGAATGGGAGGACCATTGACATCCTGTGCTGTTGCAGCCAGAACTCTATCACTCTTATGGCATAAACCTCTTGTTGCCGTGAATCACTGTGTTGGCCATATTGAAATGGGTCGTGTCGTAACGGGAGCTGATGATCCTATTGTTTTGTATGTAAGCGGGGGCAACACACAAGTCATTTCGTATTCGTATCAGAGATATCGGATCTTTGGTGAAACAATTGACATAGCTATTGGAAACATGTTAGATCGGTTTGCTCGAACGCTCCACCTCTCAAATGCTCCTTCTCCTGGATATAACATCGAGCAGCTGGCAAAAAAGGGAAAGAATTTGGTGGAACTGCCATACACAGTGAAGGGAATGGATGTATCGTTTTCAGGTTTGTCTACTTTTATTGATAAGAAGGTAAAGGAACTCACTGACAAGTATTCTATTGAAGATCTTTGTTTTTCTCTACAAGAAACTGCCTTTTCCATGTTAGTTGAGATAACAGAACGAGCTATGGCTCATTGTCAAAGGAATGCTGTTTTAATTGTGGGTGGTGTTGGCTGCAATGAGAGACTACAAGAGATGATGGGAACAATGGTAAGAGAGCGAGGTGGTAGGGTTTGTGCTATGGATCAACGTTATTGCATTGATAATGGGACGATGATAGCTCAAGCAGGAGTATTATCGTATATGTATAATGGAGAAACGCCTCTAAAAGATACTGTGTGTTCGCAGCGTTATCGAACCGATGAAATGCCCATTGTGTGGAGGTGATTGTTTGGTAGGTTTGATTCTTCTTGAAAACGATTCTATTGTTGATTTTAAACGTGTTAACAATTGTTTGTTCAAAAGGTACTTGAAGTAGTCCAGATTAATCCTATTGTTTGATATGAGTGATCCAATCGAAGAAGAAGTGATAAAGAAGTTGGTTTTGGACGACCTCATGCGTTGTCGTGCGTGCAATGTGACGGCAGTTAATCTTCCAACATGGGAGAGTCATAAAAAGGGAAAACGGTAACTGCAAGATTAGAACCAATGAGTTGTAGTCACTTGAAGCTGATTCAACGTGCCATTGATGAAGAACGTGCACTGAGAAATCCAAAACCAGTAGAAGAGATAGTTGAACCTGATGAAGGTATGTAGCAAGTGAATGGAATCATGTCAGAAACAACACAAGAACCAAAGGCAGAACCGTCACCGGAGGATGAACAGTCTTCAGGTTTGATGAGATTAAAGAAAGATGACCCAATTCTTGCCTTCATTTCGGGAATGGAAGATATGAAGCCCAAAGTTAGCGAAAAGTATCTCAAGAAACAAAAGAAGAGAAGAGAGAAGCAGAGGGAACAGGATGAGAAGAACCGCATTACTTTAGAAACACAAAATCGGGAACGAGATGAAGAGATAGGGATCATTAATCAAAAAGTGAAGGAACTTCATCTGCATGTGAAGCCAGTGAATGCAGATGGCAACTGTTTGTATGTAGCCTTGTAATGGTATCAGGTTCAGATATCGTTCTGTGGCAGAACAGTTAGCCCTTCAGGATCCATCCATGCGTTCTCCTACTTCGTATCGAATTGTACGCCAAAAAGCTGCCAACTATATGCGCAGTCATCCGGACGAATTCAAATGGTTTTTAGATGACAGTACTGATTTTGAGGATTATTGCAACAAGGTAGAGAATTCCAATGGTATGTGTTATTTATCTATTATGATGGTAGAATGGGGAGGTCAACTGGAGTTGCGTGCTTTGTCCATCGCCCTCCAGCGACCTATTCACGTTTACAGTGCAGATTCTCCTGTAGTAATAATGGGAGAAGACATTGCTGTATGTGTTTTGGTGATTTGTTTTGTGTAGGCAGAACCTGCGTATATCTCCTATCACAAAAAGTATTTATCACTAGGAAATCACTACAATACGTTGTTACCTCTTTGATTGGATTCCTGTTTGTTCAGTTACTAGAAGTCAAGTAAAGAGCCAGTGTGCTCGGGTTTTTAATTCTTTAGAATGAAACGGCAACATTATCTGAATCATTACGAGTATTCATTTATTGTTTCTATTGTACATTTATGGTTCCAGAAGAGGTTGTTGAAATACTTCATCGCCTCGGGGATCGAAATTCGACGCAAGATAAAGTACAGGAGCTTGAAGTTTATTTGCGTAAGAATGGACACCGGTGCGTGGAAGACTATGACAATACGTGTAAAGAGCAACGTTATTCATCAGGAAAGTATGAAAAGGAGATTTTTACCTATCTGGCGGACATTTGCAAAAAGCAGAATGGAAATGGAAATGCGGCAGATGCTAGTCGCGTTATGATTCTGTTAGGATATGAATCCTATAGAACCAAACCTAAACGCTTTCGTCAGAAGATTGAGAACATGAAGAAGAAGGATCGAAATAGTACGAAGAAGAGAGCCGGAAAGAGCACTCGTCATTGTGACTCCGATTATCCTTCTGATAGTGAATTGACATCTAGTGACTATACCCACGAAGAAGTTGCTAAAGGGATTTCAGAGATCAACAAGCGCTTACCTATTGACCGGGATGAGGAAGACACGGTTTCACCAATTCCATTACCTTTTGAGGCGGGTTCCATTCCTGTCGTTTCTAAAGTGGAGGTCCCCGTCAACACCTCTTTATCTATCTCTCCATCTGAAGGTTATAACCGTTCTCATGCCGTCCCTACCCCTCTATCTTTTACTGATAGCGTCTTATTTATGGGATATGCAGATCTTGATAGTGACGCTTTTATGAATTTGTATATGCAGCAATATGAGATTATCTCTCAACATAAGGGATCATTCCTTACTTCTGATTCGTATGATGGAAATGAAGATGACCTTTTCGCAGGTTACATTCAGCAGTTTGACAACATTGATGAGTATTTTCCCAATACCATTAAAGAAGATATCGTTCCCATATTACCCTAATTGATGTTGGAATCTGTTTCTTTTTATACAATCCTCAGATCAAGGTGTTGGAGAAGCAATTAGCCTGATATTCAAGGTATGAACTCAACATCTCTCTCTTTATACATTTTCAAAGTTATTCCTGATATCCTGAAATAGATAGTGATGAACATGATATCGAGTCCTAATCCTAACTAGAATATGGAATGCAACAGGCAGATCATTTGAGTTTGCATCTTGCTAAGTGAGCTCATTGTCCAAACAACTTATCCATGTAGTTATTCAATGCAAGAGCATAATCTACTTATAAAAGTACTATCGAAACTTTCAATTAACTACAATAACAAACAAAAGAAACCTTTAGAACAACAAGATGCAAAAAAAGGGAGAAATACTGATACTCCAATAATCCATTATCGTTCAGTTTACACAATATACTAACGCAATGAAGGAAGTAGCTGCCTTGGTGATGTCATTAAGTATTACAAATGATAAGCGTAATCAAGGAATCGAACTTATAAAATGTATCCGGAAGAACTGGGAGGTTATTCATGAAGAAGTAAAACAGACGAAGTCAGACAAACGAAGAACATTTGGTAAGGAAGAAGGAGAAATTGTGGACAAGCTGGCGGAGATCTGCAATTATAGATGTGATTCACGAAATCGAGAAACAGTAAACAGGATTATGACGCGGTTGGGTTATTTCGGTTATGTTGACAAACCGCGTTTTCGTCAACGAATGGAGAATTGTTTGAAGAAGAGACGTCTTCAAGATAAAAACTTCCATCCCTCTACACGAAAGCCAAAAGATAAAGCAGAGAAGGGGAATCGCCGAATGGATTCTTCAAAGCGAGGCTCCTCTCGAAACAAACAAGTATCGGTTTCTGGAACTCCAGATGCCTTGGGCCCAAAATATCTCGATAACCTGATTAAAGACTCTCCAGATTTTGAAGAGAATGTTAGAGGGTTAACTATTGATGTGTACGGGCCGCCCTGTTTTTCAGATGATATACATTCGGAAACAGACGAGTTGCTTTTATTTCCTGATGATATTCAATGCATGATGAAAAGTGGTATGCTCTCAGAGGAAACACCAATGGAATCACTTATTCAGTGCGCATATGAAAGGAATAAGGAAGCTGGAGGGGTGATAGAGGATGACAAGACAATGGAGTATAAGGATCCTTCAACTGAAGATATGGGTGGATGGTTTCCTTTTTCTATTGACGATCCAAATCAGAATTAGTGTAGTATTATTGCTAATTGTGTTTCTTCAAACAATAGTGCACTTGATGGATAGTAGTGGTAACTCGCTATATTCCACTGAGAATAGTTGGTTAGAGAAAGCATACAATGGTTCTCCTTTCTCAATCGAGGAGATTCATTGTTTATGTAGACAAGTATTTCCATTCGTCTGGGTCTTATTCTAAGGTTTCTGAGATACTTCGAAAGGAAACAAATGTAGTCCAAATCCATTCGCCTTGTACTATATGTGGAGACATTCATGGCCAATTTTTCGACTTGGTAGAATTGTTTCGGATTGGTGGAACCGTTCCTGATACGAATTACTTGTTCCTGGGAGATTACGTTGATCGTGGTGCTTATTCCGTTGATCTTTAGGATTGATATGATTGGTCTAGATTGAATGTTTAATTTTGCTCTTTTCTCTCAAGGTGCGCTTTCCTGAGCGCATTGTTTTACTTCGCGGGAACCATGAAAGCCGTTTCTTGTCCATGTCGTAACGATATAGAGCACTTGTTTGAGTGTTAGATTCGGGTTCTATCAGCAATGTGCCAAGTATTACAACAATGATTGTGTTTGGAAGGATTTCATGGAAGCATGCGATTGTCTACCTCTGTGTGCTATTGTTAATGATACTATTTTTGCGGTTCATGCTGGAATCAGTCCGCTTTTGAAGAAAGTTGAGGAGATCAACGCACTAAATCGATTTCAGGAGATTCCATTGATATCCTTACTTTTTGTGGATCTGTTATCTTAACAACAAGAAGGTTTGTATTGCGATTTGCTCTGGTCGGATCCTTCTGAACAGAAGGGATGGAATCCTTCTAGTCGTGGAATCAGTCAAGTGTATGGAGTGGATGCTTCGGAGCAGTTTCTTCTTGACAATTCCTTGAAACACATTGTTCGAGGTCATGAATGGGTGATGGAAGTAGGTACATCGATTGAAATTCATGAGAAGGGATATAGGCAATGCCACAAACATAAGGTGATTACAGTGTTTTCGGCTCCGAATTATTGTGGATATGTTGGAAACCGTGGTGCTTATGCGGAAGTTGACGAACTGGGTTATTTGTCATTGTAAGAGTGTAGAGAGATGATGAGGGATAGCTATCAGTTTAACAGTTGTATTTGAATTGTTTGTTCTTTCAACAAACATTATGCATAGAATTAGTTTATACTGCATCTGTGATAGCCTGAATGATGGGAACTAGCTCTAATACACACTCTATTCCTACCAGGAGCTTGTGCACTTCCCGTACTCCAATTGAAGCGAGGTGGAATCACATCCGTAGAGTGGATGTAATAAGCAGCCACATTTGTATCCTTCTTCTGGAGAATCCATGTACTACGGCCCATATGAATCTAGATCACACTTATTCTTGATGAGTACCTGACGGAACAGACGACATCCATTTGATGATACAAACACGGGAATATCGCCAAAGGATTCTCGTGTGGCCAAATAGGTCCCACAGACTTCAGGATCTCCTGCATGAAACACGCAGAAACCAGAAGGATGAGCAGAAGAGGTGCGAACTAGATGAGAGAGAAAGCATAGAAGTACTGTATTCAGCATTATGTTTCGCAATTTCAACAATAATCCCCTGAATGTTCGTTTGGATACTTTCATCCCAATTTGATTCAGGAACATATTGTTTGCAATTGATAAACAGAGCGATGAGAGAATGACTGATTTGTTCAGGATGGAATCCAATAGCTAATAACGATTTTACTATCACTAACACTCCACAAGCACTATTACAATTTGATTTGATTCCATAGAGACCTAGCGACAATTGACCATCATAGAGATGTTGAACATATTCCATTAATTTCAATGGATAAGGTATATTTACTATTCTCCATCTCCATCCTCATGCCTACATGTAGATCGCAGATTACGATTTGTCATTCGAGTTTCTTCCTCACCAAAATCAAGAGCTATGATTAACGAGTCCAAACAAGGTTACTCTGCTGAATCTCTTCCTCTCCTTCCTTCTTAGGCTGCGCTACAGCCGTAGAGATTTCATTGGGATTTGTGACACTAATGGCTTTGATCAAGTGAGTCACATCACGGTGGCAAATATGTGATAAAGCCTCGATGAACTCAAGAAGTCGCTCTTTCTCCTGACTCTACAATTAACAGAAGGAATCATTTCAACTGTGATTAGAATGTTACGAGAACACTGGAAATGGATGATAAAGAATCCATTAGTGCCTGGACGCACATCCAATAGGCACGGAAGGAGGTTCTGAGCTCCAGCAGGCTGATATTCATAAGGGATATTGTTTGTATTGGCAGAATTGTACCAGACAATGGCAATGCCAAACGGAATAAGTTGAAATTCTATCAATAAATCCAAAATCCAATATCAACTCTCAGCATACTGAAGTAAGGGACCTGTGATACGAACGATACGGATGGCTCTTCGATTCATTTTATTAACATTTCTCTACTTGTCTGAAAAGGGTTGTGATGTATTGAACCCCAGTCTGAATAGGAAGTGACCTTCATAAAAGATACAATCGTTCTGCAAAGGCGCATTCACAAGCTTGTTCAATCCATCCATTTCCTCGGGTTTAAATGAGCGCTTGAATGTGATGATCAATCCTCTACCCGAAAAACTAGGATTCATTCACGCCATACAAATGTTACCGTTGAATTAGACTCACAATGCTACCAGGAGATTTATTTGTACAGGATATACCATTGACTGAGATAATACGATCTTGATATCGAACTCCATATTGCTCACTTTGAGCTGACGATTGACTCACAATCACAAATCGACCCAACGACTCTAAAGTCATTCCCAATTCTTCTATCGATCATACCCCATACAAATCCCTACCCTGGGACAGTGGATATTCAATAGTGAATTCGATCGATGTCTGCATATAAGATGCGATTCCGTCTTGTTACAAAAATCGAGATAATATTCGCAGCCCCTTTTTGCGAGATTACTCAAATCCATGGGAGTCTACGGGTTTTCTAGTTCGGATGACGATGCTGAGTATACTCCGCCGAATGAAGATGTTGACCAGGATAAAGACGGCGATCGTTATGTGATTCTAATTGTTCTTTCTAACCTAGATTCTAGAGCTCGTTCCGGAGATTATTCCACTTCCTGAAAATATTTACAATGTTGTGAATACCGAAACAAGTGGGAAGTGACAAATCATCGTTTATTATCTAGGTCCAATAGCAGAACGAACAAGAGCACATCGAGGAGACAATCAACAGATTGAGCCAGAGATTCTGTTTGATCGTGTTCAAAACAAGAAGAATGATCCCTTTCTTGAGGAAAAGGAAGAGTAGTCGTTTCTATTTTGTATTTCTGTAGATATCGTCAATTTGTTCAAGGTGTCTTGTTTGGGGAGCATGATCGAGAGTCTACAATGGACTCTTCGGATGAAGAATTTGTCCCTCCTGTCATTGAAGAAGATAAAGTATTCATGGTTCGATGTCTTCACGATAGTCTTACAAACGTCGAATTTCTCAGAGAGAGATTGATGAAGTCAAATTTGTACGAATTTATCTGTATTCTTAGACCTAGGATGCATTTGTTTCTCAACCGAAAGTACCCATTCGTTCTCGAGATTCCCTTCCAACTGTAACTCCCTGTATGGTTCCACAGCAAATCAATTTGAACTCTGTAAAGATCCGATCCTGTTCTGACTGTAGATGCAAAGAATTGTTCTCAAGACCCAGTTCATGTGTTGTGCTCAGCTAATTATTCAACTCTATTTGCTGTGTTCCATCGATTCCACTTATCATTCTTACCTTCCCGTGATTCGAGACATTCTCTCCATGCTCAAGTCTCCCTCTACTGCTACTTCAACTCCACCCGCCCCGTCTGCCGGTTCTTCCATTCTTCAACAGATTTCCACTCTCAAGATCTTTAATACACAGGCAACGTATGCGACGAAGCTTCCTGCAACTGTGGCTGCAGTCGTGGATTTTGAAGCTGTTGCAAAAGTGTGTGACTTGATCGACTCTCTCTGTACAAATATACCATCACTCTCACCATTCATACACTATCTCCCAAAGTCCAAACGGAGCGCGTAGTGTAGGACTGGCATATTGATCGTAGATATGAGAAGCATCCTGTCTATCAGAATGTGATGGCAACACTGCAATCCACATTTGAACCAAAGCTTAAACCGGAGATATCACCTGCCAATACTTGTGGTGGATATGGGTCTTCTGGACGCTTACAGTTCACACCTTCAGAGGATACGCTGTTGGCTATGGGAATGTAAGATTGAAGGTGGGGTAACTATCAGATTATTGTTGGGCGAGGATTATACCAGAATCCACGAGACACTTCTTGGGACAAAGGATACTCAGCAGTTGAGAAATCGTTCAAAGAATCAGCGGAATAGTAAGAATCAACGAATGAATATCCATAAACGATATTTCTCAATTTATTCGGAATTCAAAAAATGGGATCCTTCTGTGTATACACGGATCTGTCAATTAATTTTAACTCATGGTAGGAATAAGCTTGGAGCATGATGAATAGTCACAAGTTGGCAAGTACTTCAACGTTTGTATTTCTACTTCTACAATGAGATTTCGTTGAAGTATTATTGGCTCAACCGTTATTTCAATAATGTCGCTATGATGCTGAATACTACCCAAAGTGACGAAATTCCGTTCTTTTTAATTACACCTGTTCGAACTACCATTCAAGTAGGAACTGAAGAATGAAATGAGAAGTAGCAACCAATTCTGAAGAAGTATGTGAATATTAGGCCACGTATGAATATATGGTACCTAATATACTATAGAGGGATATCAAATCAATCCTGTATCACGGGAATCCGATGATATATTTGAAAAAGATGTGTTGTTAGATGAAGAAGTTTCAAGTAACGACGAATCGAAAGCAAATAAGCGACAGCGAGTGAATGAAGATGTGGAACGAGAAGAGTTAACTGATGAAGAGGAAGAAGGAGGTGATGAATGAGAAGACAATACGAGGTGATGTTAAATCGTTTAGCCAAATGCATAACTAGTGAATCAGATGTATCATATCATGTTTGTATAATAAACACATCAAATGTCTCGAGTTAGAATGTACTGAAGTAAGTTATCACTGGTTAATAATCTAGGCTTCAATTCTTCTTTATCTTGAGCCATTTCTTTATAAAACACTCTTGCTGTTGTTGCAGCCATACTCACTGAGAGTTTGTTATGCTCAGGAAGTAATCTCTATGGATAACTTGATTCTTCTTATCATACACGATGAATCCATTCTGGAAGCTTATTCTGATTATCAGTAAAACTAAAACGGTTATCAGCAAGGACTACAAACGAATAATCCATCTTATTTCGAATTGTTCTACCAATACATTGAGCTGTCTATTGTAATAATGATTAGGTCTCTATTCTACTTGTCGAATGGCATCATACACATAGTAATCATCTTCATCCACATCATATTCGTTCCGAATGAATTCCTGCTTCAATTTAAGAGGTTTATCATATGCATTCCTATCTCTTATTCTTATTACTTATATCTACTGGAATGGTACTCCCATCATCACACAACAACGACCATAATGATCATTAAAGTGAACTCCTTCTGATATGTGACCTCGAACTACACACAATAGAATGGCTCCTTTTCCTTCATCACATGCCTTACGATAATTATGGACTGCAATATTGCTCTCAGCGATGTCTCGACTCTCAATAAATACCAACTTCTGATTGAACAGATCACGAATCACCGAAGTTTCATTCCATTCAGTCAAATAATATTCTAATTGGGATTAAGGAACTCTCCTTCTTATTTCATTAGGATATATGTGAATAACTCGTGAAGAAACAGATTATGCCATCTGGAACCACTTTACTCAATTCAACAAGCAGACTTCCTAAATGACAAATATAACCCTAATTTCTACCATATTTTACAGTCATGAATCGATTATTCCGAAGAGAATATTTACTTGTCAACACATTGTTCTTATCCTTATCCTCCACGAGTGAAGCTCCTTCAATTAGCATGGGTGACTACTCCTGAGTACATTCATTCTCTCCAACTTGATCATTTCCACGTGTGACAACTACAGGCAACAGACGTGGATTTGCATCCACACAGATAGAACGAGCCACCATTGGCTGAAATCCAAGCAACTTTGGGTAGAGATCTAAAGGAGACAGAGTTCCACTTGTGAAGATAACATGTTTGAAGAGGGAGAACAATGGCTTCATTCCGATTGAGGCATCACAACAAATCATCTTGAGAGTACACTGTGATGAGATGAGACTTGAAGGATTCTGCCGTGAAATGAACGGTGGTTCGATGATAGTCATGAAACCATTATCATACAGCCCCACAAGAGTACAGAAGTTGATTACACGCAAGAGAGGTTCACAAGCAGCTCGAGACGAATGAACTGGGTCGATTTGTTCGAAGGTGGCGAGAAGACACTGAAATCGGGAATGGAACATTCGAAGAGTGTTGCAATCCACTACACAATTCTACGCGTAATTTCACAAAAAAAAAGATCAACTTCAAACAGCATCAATCGTAATTCATTCATTGTGAATTCTTTGTTCTCTTTTGTTTCTAACCAGTTTTGCATAGACATCACAACCAATTTGAGAAGTGGCAGAAAGCTCTCTGCCAAGACATAAGGGCCATCGACCAACTGTTTGGCAGAATCCAGAGCAAGAACTGGTGGAGCACAATCCTCCTGATGAAGTCGTTCTTCTCGGAATGAAAGTTGCATCCGCTGAAAGACTTCTTCAAGTTGCTGTTGTTTCTGTTGTTGGAAGGATTGCAACTGATTTGATAATCTAATCATGAAATCCAGATTCAAACAAGAACTCTGTTAGAATGGAATAACTCTGCTTAAGATGAGAGGCAGTGATGAGAATACTATGGTCCTCACAAACGACATTCTCGATATTGTGTCCTTCATCAAAGATAATAATGTTGTTGCTGTTATTGAGATACGGAAGAATAAGATTGCTGATTTGAGGATCCAACACATATTGATAGTTCATTGTAATAATATCTGCTTTTGTAATCATAGCTCGTGCATAGTAGTATGGACATAGATTCGTCTGAGAACCCATTCCACAAACATCACTCAGAGAACAACTACACCTGATATACATCTCCGTATAGTACATATCGTCTGGAAGAGACAAATTATTCACATTTGACAATAATGTCTCGTAATAACAACACCCCGCATCCTCAATATCTCCTGGATAATACTGCTGCTTCTGTCTCCTATCAGAGATCATCCGCAGTCGATGACACTCATCTTGATGTGAAGGAACCTCCTTTTATCAACGATTTGGATATGTCAACTTTCACATGAGTATCTTGTTTGTTAATTTTCGGATGTATACACAAGTTCCTTCGACTGCTGAGACAAATTCCGGAAACTGGACGATATTGTATTCCTAAAACTTCTTTTCGATATTTTGTGATTGTCTTCAACTCGTCCATACATTGGTTCAGTTCAGTAATCGTTCGAGTACAATAGATTAATTTCCCTAATCCAATGATTATACTTCATTCAATAAGTACCCAAATTTGGATAAATATCCTTCAAACTCAGATACACGGCTAGAATACACATCGTCTTTCCAGTTCCTGTTGGCATCTCCAGAAGGGCATGTCCTTTCCGTTCCTTTGTCTCCAGAATCTGTTTCAACTCCAACATGTACTCATACTGTTCTGGGTAGATACTTGGATATCTATATCATCAGAGTGGAAAGAGGAACAATACGGGAACAAAACGGACAGCCCATCCAAGTCAAACTGCATCTTGGGAAGATGATTGTGAACTTTCTTTTTGTATCTATCAGTTGATGGAAAGCTCTGAAATGACATCCGTTCTGTGAATTGAACAAACAAACCAAATACAATTCCCCTTAGTTTCTGCTCATCATCTTATTCGCGATAAAGGAACTACCAATCAGAACCAAATTCAGAACTCACCTTGATTCCAAGTACGATGTCGTCGTTTGAGCAATACACGTAGCTTGACGAGATGTCAGTGAGCCTTCAGGCTTCTGAACACACTTATCAAAGGCAACATTGGTAATCTTGCGTACAGCCTCCTACACCAATAAACCTCCTACCAATCGATCTACCATCACCATTGCTCTCTGTTGCTCCTGCATCAGAGCTTGTTGGAAGGACTCGCTAGGAAGTGAGGGAAGCAGAAAAGGAGAAGTACTCAATTCCGGACATTGAACTATAAAGCAGATAATCAATTGAATGAAAATCGAATCCGATTTCTATGAATCGTCGATAGTTCGTGCATGTCGTAGTGATCATTAATTACCACAAACAACTCATAGTACTTTAAATACTCTCTGTTTTCTTATCTGTTTCATACGGAGCTAGCGCTGAAGCAGATGGATCAATAATCCTAGTTTCATTCATTACAAATACATCTGTCATTCTTCCGGAAGCTGAGAAATCCTGAATTGTTCGCACACGAGAACTGCTGTCCATTATTGTAACTGTTTCCACCAGCAGTGGCTTTCCCGTTCGAGAATCCACAGCTGTAGTGATGAGAAGATACGGTGAAGCCTCCACCATTTCAATCTTGCACTCCTGATACATTCCATCACTCATATCGACTCGCAACTTGCCATTTCCAATAGGAGTGTAACGAATTGACCTTGTTGCAACCAGTCCAGTTTCATCCACTGATGAACGGTTCTCAATCCAGTATCCATGGGAGTCAAATCGCAAGTCACAGGTTGTCACAGGTGGGTTGAGGGTTGGATCATCACTTGCCACCACACTGTTTCCACTCCATTTGCCTTCCATACGATGCATCACTTCGAAGATAAAACCACCGACTACAGACACGAACATAGACTTGAAAACGCGATCTGGATATTCTCGATGATTAGGGTTGAAAGGAGCTTGTTTTGGAATAATAGCAGCTTTTTTCTTCATCTCCTCTTGATCAGGGACCATCACAGTAGGATATGTTTCCCATTCGGTTCCTTTGTTCCACTGTCGATCCCAAACGCCATAAACTGGATCGAAACCTGCATGATGATAATCTCTACAAATTAGAATCAATAACGTCACTTACTTCTTCGCTAGAGCTTCATCATGGATTCTCTTTGCTAATTCTCCATAATTGACCTTCGAGAAGGGATTAATGTTCGAGTACTGGTGGAAAACAGTACAGTCTTCGCGAAGATCATTCTCCATGACAGTTGTATCATCACTTAGCTCCTTTCCATTATACTGGAAAACAATGTAGTCTGGCGAAGTGCACTTTCCAGTGTCGATATATTTCTGCTTGACCGCAGCGATGAGATCCGTTCTCTTGACTTCAATACGGATATTATCCAGTCCATTGATCGTTCCATCGGAATTGATACATTTGATATTGATCGGGAAGCTTGAAGGCGTAATCGATTCTTTCTCTTCCTTCGTAATCTTATCAGTATCAATAGCTACTTCCGTTGTATGTTCAACTTCCATAAGGAATCTTACAAATAAACAAATAGTGGAGTGATATCTCGATCTTTCTAGAACACGGCAGAATTCTGGAAAATTCTGCAACGTTCCAAGACTCGTCTAGTATGAATCAAGCCTTTCAACAAACACATCTGATGCGATAACGAGTACCAAAAGCAAAAACGCAATCTTACAGACGAATCTGATAATCTCCAGAACGGGTCATGTAACGCACCCACTTGGTGGTTTGATAGGAAGACTTCTCGTACACCTTTAA
>JABLTK010146956.1_pt1 | contig 16629 bp, 19 predicted proteins | sample 7160131 | NCBI WGS metagenome assembly JABLTK01 (sample SAMN14651221, study PRJNA627086) | human gut metagenome | isolation source: feces | host: Homo sapiens
ATTCTTTTCAATTACTGCAACCTTCTTTCCATAACCGGCAGCTCGTTTTGCGCAAGCAAGACCTCCTTTTAGTTACATCTTTCTAGATACATGCTACCTGATCCTGCACCGATGACAATCAAATCGAACTTTTGCATAGTAAAAAAACACTGAGAATCCTTTATGCAGATGAGAACAACTGCTTGCAGGTGGCCCCAATAATTAAATGGACCTCTATTCCTTTGTCTCATTTGGTAGCAATTAGGTCTATTCGTTTGCTATTCTTTAGTTACCAGATACTGTTGAAATAACAAACAAGTGAAAATGAAGAGAAGAGAAAGAGAAGAGGAAGTCAGCAGGGATTAAATCTTCAGAGCGAAGATGGTCAACAGGACATAGATATCCCCATTTTCCCATCGTACAACAATCTGACCTAGAGGTTATTCTATTACTACATTAGTACCATCTTTCTTAGGATCCCAGAAGGTGACTGCTTGTGAAAAAAATTCACCTCCCGTCTTCTCTATAATCTCACAATTCACTATATTCAAGAAAGAGACATATTCCTTACCGATCAATTTGTAACCTGAGAGTTTCTGGATAATCGTTTCCAGGGTGTTAGTGGCAATATCTCCTGACCATCGGTGATAAGCCTTCTCCTCAAATTCGACCGACTCTAAAACAGAGACAATAATCTAATTGTTTCACTTCCATAATGTTGCATACACTGTGACAATCCATTTGGATTTCGGGAGTTAGTTCTGCAAGACTCATGATAGAAATGAATGAAGATTACCAGATACTAATGACATTTACCACACTATAGGTAGGGTAACACTGTGGTGTGGAAAGGAACGAAAAAGCGGAAGTGAGGGATCGAAACAAACACAAGATTTTTCTCTCCACAAATCAATTTGAGTTCCAAAGATCATTCTATAGTATTTTCGAGCCTCTCCACTTGATCGACGGGGATGAATAGCGAGATACTGTCGACACTTATCTTTCGAGTTGCAACCATTTCTAGCAATCCAGTGCTCCTCTCCTAGCGAGTGACACTGAAAACCCATTGCATTCAGAGCTTTTCCTGTATTCCCATCTTCATGATGTGTGAGGAACGTGAAATGCCGAGTTGAAATTAGCAAGGGCTTCACGAGATTGTAAGTTAATACATACAATCCTCCTCTAGCATAGGAGGCAATGTAGTTATCATCTGCAACAATACAAAAAGGGACATAGTTCTTCTTGGTAGGATCATAGGTATTATAGCGGGATTCTAAACAATCTCCTGCATACAGATACTTTCGCTGAAAAACGGATGGAGAATATAAAATGGACATTAGAGAAGGGAGATTAAGAGCACAATCCGAATCCATCTTCACGATATACTTTAGAGGAAGTTCGAGAGCTTGGAGATAATGGTATGTGAGAAGAACGGAAAGAGCTAGATTGTGATAGGAGTTTGTGTGATTGAAAAGGAGAATGTCACCAAAGTGTTCCGATTCAGAATAAACTTGTTGCATCATACTTGGATTATCGGATTCCATAGCCATTACAAAGAAATAGGTCACATTGTTAGCTTCTCGGTAAGGACGCGTTAGTTTTCGGAAAGTGGTTCGCAGATTGACCAAGTGAGGCTGATCAAAGACAATCATAAGAGTACCATCATTGACTATCGATTGGAGATTGGGTCGTAGTAAGATTTCATAGGGTTTTCCATATGGAATAGTTTTATAGTTGGTCTCTGGACATGACCGAAATTGAAATGCACTTTTGTAGTACAAGAACCACTTATTCTGGATATCTTCCATTCCATGGATTTCATATCCTTGAGGAATCCAATTTTCCAGTCCAGGGTCGAGTTCTAGAGCACCTACAGTTAATGCCGCAATTGGTTAGAATACTGCTAAGAAACAGTACAATCACAAGAATCACAACCATCTAAGGTCAAATCATGATGGTATAGCGAAAAGGGATACGGATTCGCGAAGCAACTCGGACTGATAGGTAGTATCGAATCACTGAGGGACGATCCATAGGATATCAATAGGAAAACAAATCTTGGAAGCGAATTTAGAGCAATTCGTGAACCTTAGTATATAAAGAATGACTGAACAGTTTTTACACAAATCATAGAAATGGACTTAAACCGAAAGGAAACTCAGCAGGTTGATCTCAGTGGTCCATTGATCAAGTATGCCAAGTCAATCCTGACAGGGGTAGTGATTTACAGTCAGGATAAGTGGATAGGATGAATTGACTAATATAATCTCCATCATTCAAACGATCAACCAACTACGAAGTAGAGTTGTTCGATTATCTGTTGGAACTGATGAGAACCTGAATTTGTACACAGAGTATTATGAATACGTTGAACAGTTGTGCTATGCATTTCCTATTGATAGAGGCCTCGTATTCCTCTGTTGTTCTTGTAATTGTATAGGATGGTTTAAAGATTACTTGGACTGATGTGTTTCATTTTCGCAAATCAGAAACATCCAGTTTAAATGTGGAAAGAGCTTCGATTCTTATGAATTTGGCTGTCTTGTACTATCGGAGAGCAGAGGAGTTATTACGAGTAGCTTTATCATGTTTCTTTGATCTATTAGGAAGTTAATTCTGCAGAGTCTGTAAAACAGATGTGTGCCTTTGGTCAGAAGAGTCTCTCTGCGATTATATTCATTCGAACAAATATTGTACCATATATAGAAAATTGTGGAGTGGGTTGGGATCTGACATCAAACGGTATTGAAGTTGTAAGAATTCATAGTGGATGTTACCTAGATTGAACTGTTTGTTCGGGCACGTTGCCATAAGTATGCCTCCAGTAAAGCCAAGATTGTTGATGCATCACCAATCACTTCCATTCAGTTTACACGCAAAGAATGTGAATTATATCAATCTATTGCTCCTAAATTACGCATTCTTCCTTGGAATACGCAATCGTTACAGGATCATTTTTTGGTACTATTTTTGTATTCCTATTATATTTAGTTTTTGAGTTTATTCTATCTTCAGTCTGGATATTGTCATTTGGCTCAAGATTTGCTTCAAAGAGAGAGTCTTTCAGAGAGTGATTGTGATTTGTTGATCGCGCTTCTGACCATTCTCCAAGTGGGTGTATCTTCCTTCTCTTATTGTATAGAACTCTCTTCCTCAGCTTCAATCAGTAAATTCTCCTTCTCCGAATGCATTTCCGATTCAATCACTAATTGCTGATATTCGAGAGGTTTGTTCTATTGGAGCAATGCTACGAATGCAAGTAATGGCTAGGATGTGTTTATGAGACATAAGAGGAAGATTGATCTCAATGCTGTATTGACTCGAATAGCATCCAGTACATTACCAGATCCTATTCCATTTCGTTATTCTCATCAACATGACGTGTTATTTGATAGTTTACTGAGTGATTCTGTACATCCTTCTCATTCTTTTCATCATTCAGAAACGTAATCAAATTCGTTCACTTCAATCTGTTCTTGCTTCTCTCTGTCATTCTTCAAATATTCAGCTTTCAGCTCGTCTTCAGACAATCGACAATCAATTGGCCGGTTTATCGTTAACAGATTCTCGTGTCTTCTATTCACCGACTCTCACTCAATCCTTTGATCATATTGAAGAACTCACCTCAAGTGGTCAATTGCAATCATTGCATCAATCGTTCACCAACTTACAGACACTGGTCGCTACTTCTCAGAAGCTCATTCAACAGCTTCAAACTCAACTGACTATCCGAAGTGAGTCTGATCCTGTATCTCCTTATCCCCAACAAATGTTGCAATGGCTAAAAAACCTCCATTATTCGTTATCCCAAAAAAATGAGAGTATTCAAATGATTGAGAAACAGCTTGACTTCTTACAGCAACAATGCCAAAATGTGGCATTCCAAAGGAAACAGCTTGAACTCCTTTCTGCGAATTTTCATCCTTCATCCAAAACCACTCTCCTTCTTGAGCAGGCTTCGGAGCTACAAGATCAAATTCATAACCAGAGGTCATTAGTCTTGAGAATGATCAGTGATGTTGACTCTATTGGAAATGATGGGATTCTTGTGCGTTTAGCTGTTCATCAAAATGCATCTGAGAATCCCCGTGGAACTGTGTTGAAAAGTGTTAATAGCGTAATTCGGTCTGCAACAGACGCAATGACGGAACTAACATTGCTATGCACAAATCTTGATCACATTAACAATGAATTGGAAACGGAACAACAGGACAGTGAACACTTTGCTGAGCAAAAACGATTGATTGATAATGTGAAAATGGTTGACAGGACATATTCATCTGTGAGCAAAACTATCATATCTTCCTTGAATGATTGTCAAACATTGCTCAATGCACTACAAAAAGCTATGGTTGATGTTCAGCAGTATGTTTCTAATGTGGCTTCGACGCGACCTAATTCTGCGGAGGAACAGACGCAACGACATATAGATGGATGGGAGTGTAATACATGCGGGATAGTGAATGATAATAGTAAAATGGTATGTGAAGCTTGCTTTCAACGTCGTATTTGTTATGTTTCTTAACAAACACATTAATTCTCTGCCTTCTCACCATCCACAGAAACATCTGCATCATTATTTTTGCATACTACTTCTACCACCATTCAGAGTGTCACGATCAGGACTACGACCTAAATCCTCCCGATTTCTAGCTTTCTCTTGTTCAGCCTTTCTTGATGCCAAATACTCCTTTCCCTTCGAGGCCAGATTCACTAGCACATTTCGATTCTATCCTTCACATTCGCTTACTATTCCTCACTTCCATTGGAATCGATTTCGTTCTCAAACACTCCTCTGCACCTCGAACCGAGTGGAACACAATAAATCCATATCCTTTCGACCTTTTCGTGACACGATCATAACAAAGATTAAATTCATCAATCTCTCCCTTCAACTAATGGAATTCTAAAAATACTTACGAATCTGCGGAATTCACGTTCGATGTCATGCTCATGAATATGATAAGGAACACCACGGAAGAACAATCTACGTTGATCCAGGGTATCACGACTACTCCGTTCATCACGCGAATCATGGGATTCATGACGACTATGAGAGTCACGATGACTACGAGAATGAGAGTCATGACGACTGCGAGAGCGGGAGATATGACGAGAGCGAGAATCATGACGACTATGTGAACGTTCTGGTTCACGAATTTCCCTTACAGGATGTGGATCTGAACATTATCCTTACCTAGTTCCCAAACCTCGGGTACTATCAGCAATTGCAACAGAGATGTCTCTACCAGAGATTGTGATATTTGCATCGAGAGCAAGGGCTGCAGATTCGGCATCTTCAAATACGACAAAACCATAACACTTGGATTCTCTCTTTTCACGATCCATGACCACGTTGCAATCCTTTACATAGCCAAAATCGTTCATAATATCATGCAAATCGTCGGTGGTAATGTACGAAGGCAACTGAGACACAAACAATCTTTTCAAAGATTGGATCCTGCTGGCTTCATGGAACACATCATGATAAATCGAATTGTGGTCAACAGAACTGAAACAGTCAAAATACAACATAACAAGAATACTAGTCACACAACATGTCCACTAGGACTTCACGAGGGAACTGGAACAGAAAGTCTCGCATAATGCGTGGAGAGACATGTCTCTTTTCACTGACTGTTAAGATCCACATGATCACCCTACTTATCCTCAGTACGACTTCTCTTGGATTCCGACATGGTATTCAGCTATACTTTGAGGTATGGATTGAATTTTGCATATGCCTAAAATAGTTCACTTTTCGAACAAACATAAGAATGTAACAATCCTCCTTTTCGAGGAGGAAATGTGGGCATAAGTCTACAATCTTGTGGAATTGGAGTTTCACTAAACCAAGGGTGCTGAAGGGCTTCTTCTGCCTACGAATAAATATTTACTTCAATGTATACAGAGATTCGTTTCTCTGGATTATACTCGAGTAGTCTTCGCATGAAATCAATTCCCTATGATGACAGTCTTTTTATTTCAGTACATTGTTTGAAAGGGAAGGAAATCGTTCCTTTAGCTTGCAGCGATAAAACATACCTTCATACTTTTCAATCACAGGATAATTTGGAAGTGATTTTAATTCTGGCCAATCTTGTACATCAGGACAACCCAAAAGATCGAAGATTTTGATTAGTTGGTCATTTTCGTTTGTTCCACATAGAATCGGCTTTCTTGCTATCAATTCTCCCATAATGCAACCAATGGACCTTGCTTTCATTTTCTCTCCATTTCCTTACCAAATATCTAATGCAAAGGAATACAGCTCTGAGCCCAGAAGGAGTTCAGGAGGTCTATACCACAGTGTGACCACATTCGTAGTAACATGACGTAAGGGATAACCCATCAACCGAACTAATCCGAAATCGGCTAGCTTTAACTGGCCTCGATTGGTATATCTAGTTGAGATCCACAAAATAGGAATACAGAAGATTGGATGTCTTTAAATCACGGTGAATGATCCAATGATCGTGAAGATAGGCAACAGCCATGAGTAATTGACGAATAAGACACTTCACCTCGGATAATGTCCACGGCCGATTCTGATTCTTCAGTAGATAGTCGATATCTTGCTCACAGAACTCCATCACCATGTATACACTATCTCGATCTTTCCCTACAACGATATCTTCCAATCGAACAATATTTTCATGCTCAATTTCCATCAGCATTTGGATTTCTCGAATGGAGGTGATAGGAAAGCCAGTCTATATATCAATCCATTCTGTGGATTAAACTCCTACCTGGCCTTCATTATACAGTTTGATTTTCTTTAGTGCAACGATTTCACCCGTTTTGCGATTTCTCCCCTTATATACTGCACCATAAGTTCCCTTTCCGATTTCAGTCAATAGTTGGTACTCATCAATACTCTTGCACAATCCATAGACTAAGGGTTATCTGGTCCTTTTTCCCATTCCACTACTTCGTTTACTATGTGCAGTTGACATGACGATCCAATTTGTGTTTAACCAAACAACCCAAACTACTCAATTCCATTTGGAACAATAATTCTCAATTCCTTTACAAACATCTATAGATCAAAGACCACTTTTCACCTTCCTACACCTATTAATCGTCTCACCTTCTCGTTATCTCGAACATGCCAAGGACACCATATCCGATGTTCATCAGATAGATTGAACAGCTAGTGATGAAATTCATTTCTATCTCTTACTTTCGCTTCAGACCCTTTCGAGTCACGAGAAACTCGTTTTGATAATGGAGACAAAAAAGTGGAATTGCGTTTATTGGAAGGAATTTCGTCAAATTGTCCATCTCCCTGAGGGATTCCTTCTTGTTGTGGTGCTAACTTACCTGAACTTACCTGTGTATTCTCTTCCATATCTGTAGCAGGAGTTTTATTGGCGGGAGTTTCATTTGAGAGAGGGTCTGAAGCGAATCCTTCATTCATATTGATGGGAGTTTCGTCTTTAGAAATTTCCTCATAATCGATTTGAAGTGAATCACTGAGAAACGAAGAGGATAGATCAATATCACTCATGGACAACTCTCCTAATGAATCCAGTTCTGATTCTGATTGTACTCTTTCCATTTCAGTCATATTATCTTCCTCATCAGATTCAGATTGAATCTTTGCTACTGTATCTATTTCTCTTTGTGATTCCACTTCTATCTTGATAGGATCCTCTGGCATAGCTGGTTGCATAGTCTCTGGAGGAGTGTTCTCCTGATTGTTAACCACTAGAAGTTCTGGTTCTGTTTCTTCCTTCTCTTCTGGGTCTGTATCTGTGTCACCTTCTGTCTGAACAGCAGAAGACTTCATGGGTTCTGTTTCCACTGGTTCTGCTTCCATAGGTTCAGGCACCATCAGTTCTTCTGGTTCTGCCTCCTTGGACTCAATTTCTACCAATTCTGGCTCCACATCACCCACCTCAACTGGCTCTGACTCATGTTCACTCTGTTCAGCTTCCACAGGTTCTGACTCCAGTTGGTCAATTTCCATTTCTTCTTCCATTGGTTCTGCTTCTACTGGCTCAGTCTCTCCATGTTCCATCTCCATTTGCTCAGCTTCCATTGGTGTAGCTTCCACAGGCTCAGCTTCCATTGGTGTTGCTTCCATTGTCTCAGCTTCTACTGGTGTTGTCTCTATTGGTGTAGCTTCCACTGCCTCATTCTCCATATGGTCCGTCTCCACAGTCTCAGTTTCCACCACTTCAGCTTCTACTGGTTCAACCTCTCCTGGAGTAGCTTCCACTGGCTCAGTCTCTTCTACCTCAGCCACTATTGCTTCAGCTTCTACGGGTTCAGCCTCTGTGAACTCAGGAGGAGCATGCGAAGATGCTTCCACTGGCTTAACGTCTTCAGATCCAGCTTCAATCGTTTCAGCCTCTACTGGCTTCTCTTCAGGCTCTAGATTCGATTCCAGTTCAGCTTCTATTGACATCTCTTCCACTGGTTTTGTTTTCATCCTGTCAGATTCATCCTGCTCTATCTCCATTGGCTCAGATCCAACCAACTCAGCAGATTCACTCTCCTCCTGTTTGGATTTGGTTTGTTTTGTTGCTTCAGGCTCAGTTGGTTCTGCTGGTTCAGTCTCTGTTGGCTCACCTTCCTCAGCCGTCACTGATTCGGACCCTGCTAGCTCTGTCTTTATTGCCTCAGTTCCCTCAGATATCATTGCCTCAGTTCCCTCAGGCATTACCAACTCAGCCTCCACAGGCTCAGCTTCCTCAGGTAGCACTGGCCTAGTCTCCTCAGCGATCACTGATTCAGACATTGCTGGGTCTGTCTTTACTGCCTCAGTTCCCTCAGGCATTACCAACTCAGTCTCCACAGGCTCAGCTTCCTCAGGTAGCACTGGGTCAGACTCTACCTTCACAGATTCAGCTTTAACCTGTTCTATTGGCTCAATCTCCACAGGATGAATCTCTGCTGGCTGTATCTCTACAGGTCCTTCATTCACCTGCTGTGTTTCCACCTCCTCCTCCTCCATTCCCTCACTCTCTGGAAGAACCTCCATCACCTTCCTTACTGGTTCTGCAATCATGTAATTATCTGCTCGAATCTCACTAATAACCTTCTCAACTGTCTCATCATCCACATAGCAAACGTCACACACACCACACTCCTAATCATCAATCCAGCACCAATCCACTTACATCACAAACCTCACTCAACTGATTTGAATAATTCCACAATCCCACTCGTCGACCACATTCCGTACAGATTAACTCATCTCATCATCACTCATGTTTCTCACCACATACCTGGACAATCACTCACAGCCCATCCAAATAATGCAAGTAAAATTGTTGTAACGTTCTTTCGACGCACTTCCACTGGATCCTCATCTGATGCTCCCATCTCCTGCAAATATGCTTCTACAAATGTAGACAAAACGTTATTATTGTTAAGTAATTCTAAATTGGCCGTGACTCCCAAATCCTATACCGTCAACTCTTTTTCCATTTCCTACATGCAGTTTCAATAATTCTTGCAATCTGGACTCAAAATCCTTTAACAATTCTGTACGTGGAATATTGAGCGGATCGGTCAGACTTTCGCAACTATGAAGACCAAACCAGGGACAACTGTCTGAATGACGTTGACTTAATTCAGAATGATAAGTAGCGACACAACCAGAAAATGCATCTGCAGACATCGTCGTATCTAGCTTCACCACTATTTTATTTCGACAGCTACTCATTAATTATATAAAATAAAATTACATTGGGCACTCAAGAGTATTCCGTGAGACATTTTCCCAACCATGCGATGCACAAACAACAGGACTCAATTCTTCGGGCATTGCAAACCATTTGAACACGGTGAAGGTATCTATAATCACAAAGAAGGTAAGAATGCCATACGCAAACGATTCTTGTATTGGGCTCGATCTAACGGATTGAATGTTTGCCCACGATCTAGAGTCAAGGCAAAGAACAACAATCACATAATCCATCAGCAGGATCCGTCGCTTGAGTTTGGTGAACAAATAGACTATTCCAGTTATCGAGTAGTTCTGAAATTCGTTTCACTTTGTCCATTTGGAAATGGATTGTAATGGTGGATTTGAAAAGGGAATAACTAGAAACCTACTGTTGATTCTATATACTAGTGCGTATGGGAAATGAAAGAAAATGTGCAATTCTCCTCTTAGTACCTTTCTTCAGGCTTCTAATTGACTTTTCTGATACTCGACCTCAGATTGGATGTTGCAATACTCTTTTTTGTGATGGCATTCCACGTTTCCACCTTTTGTCTAGAACGTTCTTTTTGAGTCTTACAGCAGAATCTGTTTGTTTTGGTACTATGGTATGCAATGACGTCACTTTATTTACCTTCTAGTCTGCTGTTTCCAAGTTTATTCCCTTTGCTGACCGTATTCTCTTGAAGAAGATTGTTCCCGTTGCCAAAGTTATCCTTTTCACTTGGTTTGATCTTGTAGAGTGTTGGTGGAATTCTGCTTCCTGAAGATAGTATGCCTCAGAGAAATGAGTGTGAAGTACGAGTTTATGTGAGATTCTGATTCTAGGTTATTGCTGTAGGTCCTGGAAAGTACACACCTAGTGGAAATCTCATTCCCTGTTCTGTGAAGAAGGGTGATAGGTAATCAAGTATTCGATTTTGTTATTCGTAGAGTACTTGTTCCTGGATTTGGTGGTGACCACATTAAGATCAATAACGAGGAGTACTTAATCTTCAACCAGAACGATATTCTCGGTATCTTCCAGTAATTGGCTTCTTCATTTTATGCTTTTCTATTGTTTGTTTTCATTTTCTTTTGTCTGAATTTCCTCTTTTAACCTTTTTGTTCTGTATGTCTAGAGCAGAAATTGAGGGTATTCGTTCTAGTCTCAAAGCTGCAATTGAAAAAGATAACAAAACAGAGATTGTTCGTTCTATGAATCATTATGTAATGACTAGATTAATAGTTACAATGCGTTAGCTGAAGAATATCGGAAACAAGGTGATTCCAAGAGTCTAGATATGGCTATTCGTTATCACAAATTGGAATTACAGACATGTGAAAGTGAGGATTTTGTAGAAGCGTATGCTTTGGCTTGTCGTTTTCTTGGCGACTGTTATCGTGATAAAGATGATATCAAAGCATCGAAGAAGTATTATCAACAAGCATTAGCAATGATTCGGCAAGATTGTCAGCACATTTCTGATGTCTATGAGGAGCATGCTTGTAGTTCCACTGGTATTCTTGTCTTGTGTCTGTGATATCTAGCTATTGCAATGGAAAAATCCTTTCATTCATCATGTCAAAAGACCTCCATTTTAATGGAATACTATCGTTCATTGTGTAATTTAGGTTTAGTTTATTTGAATGAATCAGTTTCTGATACTGAAAACGGTCTTTATGGCGAATCAGATTTTCACATCCTTTATCGCAGTATTCCCCTCTTTCGTCGATCATATACAACAATCAAAGTAGCTGAAGTAAGAATATTATTCTCCAGGATCATGGTGTAGAAGCTCCATTTTCAAGATCGGCCTCGTTATATTGAAGAGGAACGTGAATCACTCTGGTATCAAATCTATGCTGAAATCCTCCAGTTTCGATCAGAAGCATTATCCAATTTGGGTCTGGCTTATGAAGATGGAGGTATGATTCGTCGTAGCACTGAGTATCTGTTCAAATGTATCTATATGCGAGAAGAGTTTGAAAAAGTGGTATTCCAAAAATCGTATAATTCTTAGTTACCGTCTAGTTTAGGTACTGATTGGGAGAGTGCAATTAGTAAGGCGAAACACAGTCTTGGGACATGTTACTTGAAGTTGCGAATGACAGAAGAGAGTGAGAAGTATTTGGCGGAAGATCTGTTATTTTGCCGCCAAACTCGAAGTCGTGCTAAGTTGAATACAGAGTATGGAATTGTTTTCTTTGTGATCTAGTGGATACTACAAAGCATGTGTTGCTGAAGGACAGACGCATCTGTCATTAGGGACATTGCATCTTCACAACCACACTATACCTGAGTATTTACATGCTCAACGTGAATATGAAGCTGCATTAACCTGTTTCCTAGCAGCAGGAGAACACATTGATCCTCAATATGTTGCTGATACACGGCAGAATCTCCTCGTTTTGCAGCGAACTCGAGATGAAATGAAGATGTACGTTGAACATAAGAGTGAGGCGGAGCAAGAAACTGATGATGAGAGGAAACTTCAGTTGTGGAGAGAATGTTGTGAAGAAGTGTTGAAAATGGAGCAATTTACTGATGAAACTCCATTTATCCAATTCAAAAATACTGCAGAAAAATGTCATGGAAACAATAGTCCAGAATTTGCGAAGAGCGTTCATTTGTATGCTGAATATCTGTACAATCTCTACAGTGCTTCCGAAGACCCAGTAAAACTCTCATTGGCGAAAGAATTATGTGAATGTGCAATATCTGTGAACCGCGGGAATAATGACGAATTGGCATTAGCTGATGTATTGGAACTGTATGCTTCAGTATTATCAGCAATCCATGATAAAGCGAATGATGAAGTGATTGTGACTGTTCCAAGTGATTGATAGAGTGAAGTTCAGAGTTATGTGGAATCTGCATTGATCTATGGTTCTCATCTCACAACACATCGAGAAGCATATCTTACCAATCTAAGTAATCTTATAATCACATATAATCGAATTGGTCGATTTGAACAAGGCAAACAATTGAAGATGCGAATCGATTCAATTCGTTCCTTATCATCTCAACCCCAAATAGAACAAGAAGAACTAGCAATTTCTTTTCCAACGAGTCCAGAGAAGGATCTGGATTCAGTTTCTACTGATATGAGTGATGATTTGTTTGCTACTGAAGGCGATTCCCAAATGATTAAAAAAGTCCCGATTTATGCTGTTCCAGATTCTTCAGAAGAATCATCGGATGATGAGGAACACGGGAATTTGGATGTTGTAGCGGAGATGGAAGTTGCATGTGATAAGGTTCCAATGGAAACAGTATTACAAGAACAAGAAGAAGCATTAAAGTCCAAAATAGCTCTGAAATCAGGAAATCCAAAATCTGAAGCAAAAATCCATCTTCAATTAGGGGAATTCTATGAGCGTTCTGGTCGTTATTCGGATGCGGTGAACGAATATCGGTGCATCCAATCATTAATTGGTAATTCGAGAGAAACTGAAGAGTTGTATCATTTGAGCAGTCGAAGGCTGGGAGTGAGTCTTCGTGAGCTTGGTGAATTGAAGGAGAGTGTGAGAGTATTGAATAAGGATGTGGATGTGTTGGTATACAGACGTGGGAGATGCATGAATCGAGAGTATGGAGAGTATTATGATTCAGAATTGTGTCGATCATGTGAGGAACTGGGTAACAGTTTGATGAGGTGAGTGATTGAGTGATGAGTGACTGAGTGACTGATGAGTGATTGAGAAACTGACCAAATGATAAGTGAGTGATACAGTGATAATATGATTGACTGACTAATTGCTTCATCTTTCTAACTATTAGTTTATATGACTATGATCAATCCACAGAGACTTTACATCAGGCTAAAGACACATACACACGAGCTTTAAATGCAGCCAAACGTTCAGATCCAACTTCGATTCCTGGTCTATATCTCAACCTAAGCATTACATTAATTGAAGAAGGCGATGTTCTTGAAGCTGAGAAACAGTTTCATTCGTATCTTACTTCATCTGTTGATGCATCAACTCACAGTCGTATCTTGTATAATCTTGCATCCCTTCTCTTCAAAGAACAACGGCTTCAAGATGCCCTCTCTTATATCAGACAGAGTGTGAACGAAGATATTAAACGCATTGATCAGTCATTCCATCAGTCATTCACTCTGTATCTTGATATCATTCTTCTCATTCTATCTCGTTCTGGTAACCTTTCATATCTTCAGCAACTCACTCAATTGAAAGAGATTCTCACTAACAAACTGCATTCTGTTTCTAATCCTGATTCTATTTGGATTCGAAAATCATTACAATCACTCGAAGACACATTTTCACATATTCATAATTGGGAAACCTATCAGGATTCCACAGTTGAAGATTGGTTGAATCAGGATTATCCACCAATCTACAAACTTCGACACTCAATTGATTCTCACTCACCTCATTACTTCACTCTCCTGCTAATCGATCATAAGTTGAATGAGGCTGTTTCTCTTCTTAACAAGACTATTCCTGTTGAACATGTTCAGGACCTTGTTCAGCTTCTTTCTCATCATTTGAAATATTCCTATTCTTCTATAATAACAGATTCAGTTGTTGATCGACCTCTGTCACGTGATCAGGCTACGTCTCTTCTTCGGAAAGTTGCTTCTCTTTTTCCTTCCTTGGTCCCTTCAGATATCATCAAATTCCCGCGGGAATCTGATGATAATGATGATGATTTGTTACTGAAATTACGTAGTATTCGAGTGATTACAAATGACCATTCATCCTTACCAATACATCCTCATCCCCGTGATTCTTTCTATCCTCATTCTCTTGAATATCCTCGTATTCATCAGAAACGCTTTCATAAACATGATCTTGAAACCAGATATGAAGAACCAGATACTAAGAAGTCTCATACTGATACTGAGGAACTTACATCTTTCATACCTGACATGGAACCAGAACCAATCACTATTCCTTCTCATGATGCTGAGTCTCCAGTTCATAAATCTTCTTCTTTTGTTTCACTTTCTTGTTGTTGTATCCTCTCTGGACAGGAATTTCATTCAACTGTAACATTGACAGAAATAGTTACTATTTCGATGGTTGAGAAAGAAATTCAATCTATATTGAGACGGATTTGTGTAAGCAAACAACAAGCAACTGATGGTGTAGGGTCATACTGTTTCTATCCTACGAATTCTTGTAAATAACCGTGTTTTTGGATCTACAGTTCATCTTCAGTCATCTGATGAAATCACCGCTTATTGTGGAATTCCAGAATCCTCTTCAGTGTTGGATGCAATGCAACAGTGTGCTCAACTGAATGATATTCATTCTACAGGATACTACACAATCCTCCAGAGACTGTCAGCTGAGAGACAAGCATCCAATCAGTTGATCACTATGAGTAATCTGGTAGGTCTACCTCTCAGCAGTGCATCCCTTGTGGATGCAGACGTGTTTCTTGTTTGTTCCACATTACTGAGTCCATGTTCATCTCTTCATTCTATTGAACTAGCTGACAATCAGTTGACTGATGTGTCAGCTGCATTGCTTGCACAATGGATTCTGACGAATCATGCTCCTTCTCTCATGTCTATAGATGTGAGTAGGAATCCTTGGTGGGGAGATGGTCTTCGAGACCTCTTCTTCAGCCTGAGACGTTGTTCGATTCACCAATTTGTAGTGACATAAAAATTGATTTAGTGAATAGAAATGTGAAGGGATTCGAATGAATGATGATTGTGTAAGGACACTAGTCAGTATAATCAAATCCTTCATTCCTTATATGGATCCTATTGCGAATCTTCAAAGGGGATTCATTCTTCGTAATAGTGATGAATGATACTCAAGGAGTAGATGCAAAATATCTTCGGATTTCTGCCATAGCAAAAATCGATCTGTTTTCTTCCTTCGAAGGTCTTTCACTTGAAGAATTGGATGTTGAAGGAATTGAAATTCCCTCTTCTATAGAATTTGTGACTTCTTTTACGAATACATAAATCGTAGCGTTTTTTGGAATCAATTAAACGGATGCTAATTCTTCGATATTTGAATCTTTCTCATTGTTCTCTGGTTTGATCTCATTCTGTGTCTTACTACTAGAATCAGCAGTCTGTATTGAGCTTATTGTCTCATGAGAGTCTTCCTTCTATTCAGAGGCTTAACCTCAGTTATAACAATCTTGGAGATGTCTCAATTCGAGCTGTTTTTAGTCAATCGTTGATTCGCTTTGTTTCAAGTAGGAAGGAAGTGAATGTGAATGTGCAAGGAATGGGTGTTGAAGGAATTGAGGTGAACGAGTGGAAGGGGAGGGTTTTATTGTCTGTTGTTTGTTATGTGATACGACCACTTCTTCAGTAATATAGGTTTGCATAAGCTAAAGATGGGTAGGAGAAGTGCTAATTGGTGAAAGCTCTATAAGCAAATACTATTCATTCAAGTTGAGAAAATCACAGTTCCAATTGTGAATACAATGATCACTTCCTCGAATAGATAAAAAAGAAGTCAGTATTAAGCTAGGCAATTAGGTGGGTTATAGTCATGATAGACCCAATTATGAATGAATGTTCAGTGGTGATTCATAAATGATTTTTGATTACCATGCACTCGCTTCTAGAGTATGCCATTGCAAGAATTATTCGTACTAATACTTTTATTCATGGCGAGCTTTGTTCTTTTCTTTGCACTGATCTCCATTTCAGGTAAGATACATCAGAGTGTTCTAAGAGAGTAGTGGTAGCAGATGATCTTGTTAGCTATGGGTCTCTACCAATACCTACACCAACACCAACTCCTACTCCTGAACCTTGGTTCCCCATCTATGATCCTTTCATTCTTGGAGATAACTGCAATTATGAGTCTCAATTCAATTGCTATGAACAGATCATTCCCAACATTGACATAGTTAGAAGATATCTGGCTGTGAGAGATGCTTATCCCACGAAGGCTCTCAAACATACTAGAGTTCTTGCTCTTTCTGGAATCACTCAACCTGTTGTCGAATTGGGTGCAAGAAGCATACACCACTTTTCGAGTTGCTA
>JABLTK010131957.1_pt1 | contig 16607 bp, 15 predicted proteins | sample 7160131 | NCBI WGS metagenome assembly JABLTK01 (sample SAMN14651221, study PRJNA627086) | human gut metagenome | isolation source: feces | host: Homo sapiens
AACTGGATTTTCCCGTTCAGGTTTTCCCGGTTTAGGTTCCGGCGGCCTGGGCTGCTCCAAAATCGTGTACTCGATGCTGCCGAGCCGCCCGTTGGCGTTGCGGACTCTTTCACGGATAATGTATCCCGCATCCTCCAGCTCCCGGACCGTAGCACAAATGCTGTCCACTCCATCCCGGCATATCCGCGCAAGACCTTTGGTGGTGTAGTCCCAATCCTCCGGCAAGGATAGCATGAGGGACAGCAGCCCCTTCGCTTTCAGCGACAGTGCCGTGTTCCGCAGATGATGGTTTGCCATCACCGTGTAGTCGCGGGTTTTCTCAATGCGAAATACCGCCATAATCTCACCTCCCTCCGGCGGTCTGGAAAAGTGTTCGTTTTCGGAAAGAATTCAATTCTGTGCCCACTTGCTTCTCCATGTGGGAAAACCTATGGACACTTGATTTGCATTTCCTACATGAAGAAATACTTTCGATTTCTCACCCCTTTCAATACAGTTTTCCGTGTACTTGATGGAAAGTAAAAACGCCATAGGATTTCCTATGGCGTTTGGGACAGGAAAAGGGTGCTGATATTTCACATCAGCACCCTTTATCCTGCCAGTATTTGATTTTTTGACTTCACATCGTGTTCCTTGCCTCTGAAAACATTGATTTTACTGGACTATCTCATGTTTTCTTATTAGGAGGCGGGGAAAGGCGTTCCCTTTTCCTTTTTTACACGTTACTTTTCTTACAAACCACAGCCTGCAAAATCCCGTACACCGCCACAAAAAGCACGCCAGCCACCGGCCAGACGATCCAGGTGAAGTCCCATCGCTCTGTGGTGAAGCTGTAGGCCAGGTAGATGGCAGTAGCCAGCGTCCAGTAGACGCCGGGGAACCAGGCCAGCTTTTTGTTGATCTGCTTCCGCTCCTTGGTGTAATCCTCCTCCTGGAGGATCTTCTGATAGCTGCTGTGGATGCTGCCGAAGCGGACAAAGAGGAAGACCGCTGCGGCCACCAGAGCCAGCAGGACATTGACGCAGCAGATGCTGATGTAGTCGCCCAGGTTCATAGCGCCGGAGAGCAGAAGGGGGACGACACTGAGGATGCAGAGCACCACGCCCACCACCAGGCTCATCCGGTAGACCGGTTCATCCGCTTCCTTCCGCCGCTGGACCACACCGCTGACGCCGTACTGGAGAGAGAGTGCCTCCTCTTCCATGTGCTGATAGGGGGAGAGCTTCATACCGTCGAAGATGAGGATAGCCACACCGATGGCCACCATGACCAGCAGAACAGCCACGCCGACGCCAGTGGCAAAGCCCTCTGAAATGCTGCCCATGTACTCGGCCACGCCAGCCAGCTGGATGAGGCAGATGGGGGAGAGGATGCACAGGGCAACTGCCACAGCCATGCAGGTGGAGAGCTTCCGGGTCAAGTCCAGGAAGGTGTTGGCCTCTTCTAATGTCACCACATAATCTCCGCCGGATTCCGGTGCCAGGTCTCCCTCCGGCAGGGTGACTTCTTCGATCTCGTCCTTCAATAAGTAGTCGGTGCTGACGCAGAACAGCTGGCTCATCTTCACCATCCGATCCAAGTCGGGCAGGGAAGCGCCGGACTCCCACTTGGAGACTGCCTGTCTGGAAACCCCCAGTTTTTCTGCCAGCTCCTCCTGAGACCAGCCATTGCGCTTGCGCAGCATGGTGATTTTTTCCGCCATGATCATAACGATTCATCCTTTCCGCCGCCGAGGCGTTTTCTTCCCTTTTATCATAGCAAAACGCCCAGTTGCCGACCACCAAGCGGACGGTATTTCTCGTCAACCAGCGGTTGCACCTTCCCAAAACAGGCACTTTTTTCGGTTGCATGGACGGAAATCCTGCTGATTTTCCCCTTTTTTATTTCTTCCCGTACTTCCCATACATGAACAGGTCGCACTTGAGCATCCCGTTGTACAGCTTCCGCTTTTTCTTCGCCCGCGCGCCAAAGACCTCTTCAAATTCCGTGTGGCTGGACAGGATGGACACCTTCCATCCCTCCGGCAGCAGGCGCACTGCGTGGCCGAACTCACCGTACAGTTTGGACACCTCCTGCTTCTCCATCAGCCGTTCGCCGTAGGGGGGATTGGTCACCACCCGGCCGTAAGGCTCGGTACTGTAGAACCGGCGGGCGTCATAGACTTCAAAGCGGACGGTGTCTTCCACCTCTGCCTTTTCGGCATTGCTCCGGGCAATGTCAATGGCTCTGGGGTCGATGTCGCCGCCCCAGATGTCATAGGCTCGGTCAAACTCCTTGTCCAGCGCCTCTTCCACTGCCGTCATCCAATGCTCCGAGGGCAGAACCTTCCACTTCTGGGCGGCAAAGGTGCGGTTCAGGCCGGGGGCACGGTTTTTGGCGATGAGGGCCGCCTCGATGCAGATGGTGCCGCTGCCGCAGAAGGGGTCGCAGAAGGGGTCCAGACCTTTGTAGCCAGACAGGAGCACCATGGCCGCCGCCAGGGTCTCCCGCAGGGGGGCTTCCACACCCACGGCACGGTAGCCGCGCTTATAGAGGCCAGAACCGCTGGTGTCCAAACAAAGGGACACGGTGTCCTTCATAATAGAAAACTGGATCTGATACCAGCTCCCCGTCTCTGGCAGCCACTCCACGCCATAGACCTGCCCCAGCTTGGCAGAGACCGCCTTTTTGATGATGGACTGGCAGGCGGGAATACTAAAGAGCTGGGAGTTGATGGAGTAGCCCTTCACCGGAAACTCCCCCTCCTTGGGAATCCAATCCTGCCACGGGATGGCGTAGGTGCCTTGATACAGCTCTTCAAAGGAGATGGCGGAAAATTCCCCCAGCACCACCAGCACACGAGCGCCGCAGCGCAGGTTCAAGTTCAGCCGTGCCACATCCAGCAGGGTGCCCACGCAGCAGACCCGGCCGTTTTCCGCCTGGACCTGCTCCATCTTGAGCTTTTTCAGCTCGTCCGCCACCAGTTTTTCCACCCCCAGATAGCAGGGGACCATCAATTTCAATTTTTCCATCGTTCTTCCGCCTTTCCGCAGTTGATCCTGCCGGAAAGCGACAGGATGGTTACAATTTCGTCCTTCATTATAACGAAATTTTAATCTTTTCGCAATTCATTTTAACCACTCCCGGATAGACTTTTCCATTTCACTATGATATGATTAGTGATAAGACGATACGAAAGGAGTTGTTCCCTGTGCATCTGTTGACTTTTTCCCTGCCAGTGATGTGGCTCATCATCCTGGTGGTGCTGGCGCTGGCAGAGGCGGCCACCATCAACCTGGTGTCCATCTGGTTCGCCGCCGGTGCGCTGACGGCTCTGCTGATCTCTCTGTTTTGTCAGAATTTTTGGATCCAGCTGGTTGTCTTTCTTCTCGTCTCCACCCTGTGTCTGGCACTGGTGCGGCCGCTGGCCCAGAAGAAGTTTACCCCGCACCTCCGTCCCACCAACCTTGACCTGCTCCTGGGGCAGTACGCTGTGGTGACAGAGGACATCGACAATCTGGCCGCCACTGGTCAGGTGAAGGTAGATGGACAGATCTGGACAGCTCGGAATGAGGTGGAGGAACCCATCCCCGCCGGCAGCATCGTCCAAGTCCTGCGCATCGAAGGTGTAAAAATTATCGTCCGAGTAAAGGACTCAGTTTCGGAGTCATAAGAAAGGAGCACTTATGTATAAGCTTATCATCCCGATCATTTTGATCATCCTGGTGTTGCTGGTCTTGGCCAAGAACATCGTCATCGTACAGCAGTCCCGTGCCTACGTCGTGGAACGGCTGGGCGCTTTCCAGGCAGTCTGGGGGGTGGGTATCCATCTGAAGATTCCCTTCATCGAACGAGTCGCTCGCAAGGTCTCCCTGAAGGAACAGATCGCAGACTTCCCCCCTCAGCCGGTCATCACCAAGGACAACGTGACCATCCAGGTGGACACCGTCCTGTTCTTCCAGATCACCGACCCCAAGCTGTATGCCTACGGTGTGGAACACCCCATGGCTGCCATTGAAAACCTGACCGCCACCACCCTGAGAAACCTCATCGGCGACCTGGAGCTGGATCAGTCCCTGACCAGCCGTGACATCATCAACGCCAAGATGCGGGTCATTCTGGACGAAGCCACTGACCCCTGGGGCATCAAGGTCAACCGGGTGGAGCTGAAGAACATCATGCCGCCCAGAGAGATCCAGGACGCCATGGAGAAGCAGATGAAGGCAGAGCGAGAACGCCGCGAAGCCATCCTCCAGGCAGAAGGTCAGAAGCAGAGCCAGATCCTGGTGGCAGAAGGCGAGAAGCAGTCCCTGGTGCTCCGTGCAGAAGCTGCTAAGGAAGCAAAGCTGCTGGAAGCTGAGGCACAGGCACAGGCCATCCTGAAGGTGCAGCAGGCACAGGCTGACGCTTTGAAGCTGCTGAATGAAGCCGCACCCAACGAACAGGTGGTCAAGCTCAAGAGTCTGGAAGCCTTCCAGGCAGCTGCCAACGGCAAGGCCACCAAGATCATCATCCCCAGCGAGATTCAGGGTCTGGCCGGTCTGGCCGCTGGCCTGAAGGGCATCGTGGAGAAGGATGAACCTGCCGATAAGTAATGACACAACAAAGAAAGAGGATGCCTCGGCATCCTCTTTTTCTTATTTTATATGGTCAAGTAGTTCAGCTGGATCTGCTCCAGCTGCTCCTTCATCCCCCTGGCCACGTCCTCTGGCCCCAGGATGGTTACGCCGTTGCCCAGGCCGAAGATCCAGCCATAGAACTGCGGGCTGACAGCCACCTGCACCAGGGCGGTGAAGTGACTGTCGTCCTCCGGCGTGATATGCACCGCTTCCCCGAACCGGTCGATGATGACGTGAGAAAAGCAATTGCTGCAGCGGAGCAGCACATCCCGTTCCTCGCCCTTGAACATCCCGAAGTGGATACTGGCGTAGCGTCCCAGGTCGAAGGACTCATAGATCTCCTCCCCGTCCCGGCTCAGCTCGGTCACCTGAATGTCCAGCATCTTGTCCACCCGGAAATGCTTGATCTCCTGGGCAGTTCCGTCGTATGCGGTCAGGTAATAGTTCTCATCGCTGCACAGCAGGGCATACGGGCTCATCTGATAAACTGCGCCGTCATGGCGGAGCACCTTTCTGCCGTGAATATTGTAGTCGAAGTAGCGGAAGATGATTTGTCGCTTCTCGTTGATGGCGTTATGGATGGCGTCGATGTTGTAATAGACGCTCTCATTCATGCTCTTCACCCGGCCGGCTACAAAGACCTGCCGCTGCAAGGTCTGGGCGCCATAGGCAGAGGTCTGCTGCTCCAATTTGTGGATGAGCTCATGGCTTTTCTTCACCGTGATAAACCGACTGGACTGCACCGCGTCCACCAGCAATTTCAACTCCGCCAGCTGGAAGTCTCGTTCACCTAGGTAATACCCTCTCCCACGTTGCAGGACAATGTCATAGCCCTGGTTCCGTAGGGTCTCCACGTCCCCATACACGCTCTTCCGTTCCGCCATGATCCCATTGGCTTGGAGTTTATCCAACAGCTTGGGGACGGACAGCGGATGGTTCTCATCGCTCTCTCGCTGGAAGATATGGAGCAAAAGCAGGAGCTTCTCTTTGTGCTGATTCTTGGACATGATTGATCCCCCCTTATTTACATTTTCTCACAAATAATGTCCCGAAAAACGGACTAAGGGGGTGAAGATGGAAAAAGTGACCTCTTTTTTCGCGATTTTCCCGCTTTTTGTGCTCCGTCACGCAAAGAGTTTTCGTCTTTGGGCGTAAAAAACCGCCTGGCAGAGGGTTCTGCCAGGCGGATTGGTTTGCAATGTTATGCCAGCGCTGCGGTGATGATTGCCATGGAGTAGACTTCTTCTGCGTTGCAGCCACGGGACAGGTCGTTGACGGGAGCGTTCAGACCCAGCAGGATGGGGCCGTAAGCGTTAAAGCTGCCCAGACGCTGTGCGATCTTATAGCCGATGTTGCCGGCGTTGATGTCAGGGAACACGAAGGTGTTGGCGTAGCCAGCTACTTCGGAGTCGGGGCACTTGATCTTTGCCACACGAGGAGCCACAGCGGCATCAAACTGAATCTCACCTTCGATGGGCAGATCAGGATGGGCTACCTTGCACTTATGAGTGGCATTGCGCATCTTGTCCACGTCCTCACCGGAGCCAGAACCGTGGGTAGAATAGCTCAGGAATGCCACCTTGGGGTCTACGCCAAAGACGCGGGCGCAGTTTGCAGTTTCAGCAGCGATCTCCACCAGGTCATCTTCGTTGGGATTGATGTTGATAGCGCAGTCGCCCATGGCCAGGACTTCTTCCTTACCACTTGCAGCGCCGCGGACCAGGATGAAGCAGGAAGAGACGATCTTGTTGCCGGGCTTGGTCTTGATGAGCTGAAGGGCGGGACGGACGGTATCAGCGGTGGAATAGGTAGCGCCGCCCAGCAGAGCGTCAGCCTTGCCCATCTTCACCAGCATGGTGCCGAAGTAGTTACCGTGCTTGAGTAGTTTCAGAGCTTCTTCGGGAGTCATGTTCTTGCTCTTGCGCAGCTCACACAGCTCAGCGACCATTTCGTCCATTTCAGGATAGTTATCGGGGTCAATGATCGTTGCGCCGCGGATGTTGTAGCCAGCTTCCTCAGAAGCCTTCTGGATTTCATCGGGGTTGCCGACCAGAACGGGCTGCAGGAAATAACCAGCCAGCAGACGGGAAGCGGCTTCCAGGATACGGGGGTCGGTACCTTCGGTAAAGACGATTTTCTTGGGATTCGCCTTCAGACGATTGATCATTTCACCAAAAAGCATATTGATTCCTCCTAATTGTTATCAAGCACATAGATGACAGAATAAAGCGGGAAAATCTCTGTTCCCCAACAAAGAGCATTCCCGGTACCCGCTGGGGCATAGAAAGGACATGCCCCATTGATTCGTTACGATATAATTTACCACCTTTTCTGGTTAAAAGCAAGTAGATTTGGGTGGATTTATACCAAAAAGTATACCAAAAAAAGATACTGTCATTTGTTGATTTTTTCGTTTTCCCACCGGTTTCTCCCTGCTTTTTCTTTACAATTTCCTGATTTTACGGTACTATATTGAATATTCATCCACTGAAATCCGATTTATTATGATTAGTCGGATTGTACAAAGTGTTTTTTCCCAGTCGATGTTCCATCGACCGGGAGCCCTTTTTGATTTCTCTTGCTCGGCGGAACTCAATTCCGCCTGCGCCAAGGTTTTCCTCCGGAAAACGCTTGTGACGCCGCACTTGCGGCGGGCGCTCTTTCGATACTATTACTCTTTTTCAAAAGGAGATCACTCTATGAACCAGGAAAACATCCGTAACTTCTCTATTATCGCTCACATCGACCACGGCAAGTCCACCCTGTCCGACCGGCTTATCGAAGCCTGTGGGGCGGTGTCCGCCAGAGAGATGGAGAATCAGATCTTGGACTCCATGGATCTGGAACGGGAACGGGGCATCACCATCAAGGCTCGTGCCATCACCCTGCGCTACGAGGCGGACGACGGGGAGACCTACATCCTGAACCTGATTGACACGCCGGGTCATGTGGACTTCAACTATGAGGTCAGCCGCAGCCTGGCCGCCTGTGAAGGTGCTGTGCTGGTGGTGGACGCCAGCCAGGGCGTGGAGGCGCAGACGCTGGCCAACACCTATCTGGCCATTGAGCATGACCTGGAAGTGCTGCCGGTCTTGAACAAGATCGACCTGCCCTCTGCCGATCCCCTGCGGGTGAAGGAGGAGATCGAGAACATCATCGGTCTGCCGGCTATGGACGCGCCGGAGATCTCCGCCAAGGCGGGCATCAACATCCACGCAGTGCTGGAGGACATCATCCAGAACGTGCCCGCTCCCGCCGGGGACGAGAACGCTCCTCTGAAGGCGTTGATCTTCGACTCCCAGTATGACTCCTACCGCGGCGTCATTGTTCTGATGCGAGTCATGGAGGGCAGTATCAAGACCGGTATGGACGTGAAGATGATGGCCAGCGGGGCAGTCTACAAGGTGGTGGAATGTGGGCATATGCTGCCCATCGGTCTGGACCCCTGCGGCGAGCTGCGTGCCGGTGAGGTGGGCTACTTCACCGCCTCCATCAAGAACGTCCGGGACACCAGCGTAGGCGACACAGTCACCAGCGTGGAGAATCCGGCGGCAGAACCGCTGCCTGGCTATCGTCCTGCCCAGCCCATGGTCTACTGCGGCATCTACACCGAGGACGGCAGCAAATACCCCGACCTGCGGGACGCCCTGGAAAAGCTCCAGCTCAACGATGCCTCTCTGAGCTTTGAGCCGGAGTCCTCTGTGGCACTGGGGTTCGGGTTCCGCGTGGGCTTCTTGGGGATGCTCCACATGGAGGTCATCCAGGAGCGTTTGGAGCGAGAATTTGACCTGGATCTGGTCACCACCTTGCCCAGCGTCATCTATGAGGTCATCAAGACCGACGGTTCCACTGTCTTCGTGGACAACCCCCACAACTACCCCGACCCGGGCAGCATTTCCAAGGCGTTGGAGCCTTTTGTGAACGTGTCCATTATCTCCCCCAACGAGTTCGTAGGCAACATCATGCCCCTCTGCCAGGATCGCCGGGGTCAGTTCGTGGATATGCAGTATCTGGACACCCACTTGGTGGAGATCCACTACAAGATGCCTCTGAACGAGATCATCTATGACTTCTTTGATACCCTGAAAGCACACACCAAGGGTTACGCTTCTTTGGACTACGAGCTGTCTGACTACCAGGAGAGCAACCTGGTGAAGGTGGACCTGCTGCTCAACGGCGACCAGGTGGACGCTCTGTCTTTTATTGTCCATAAGGATAAAGCCTATAAGCGTGCCAGAAAGATCTGCGAAAAGCTCAAGGACAACATCCCCCGCCAGCTCTTTGAAGTGCCCATCCAGGCCGCCATCGGCGGGAAGATCATCGCCCGCGAGACCGTCAAGGCCATGCGCAAGGACGTTTTGGCTAAGTGCTACGGCGGCGACATCACTCGTAAGAAAAAGCTGCTGGAGAAGCAGAAGGAAGGCAAAAAGAAGATGCGGAATCTTGGTACCGTGCAGGTGCCTACCGAAGCCTTCCTGGCTGTCCTCAAGCTGGATGAGTAACGTTCTTTTTGCCTTCCCGCCGGGAGTCCGGCGTACAAGCGTTTTGCAAAGCAAAACCTTGGCGCAGGCGGAATTCACTTCCGCCGAGCATGTCCAATCAAAAGGGCTCCCGAAAGTCGTCAGACTTTTGGGAATCTGGCAAAAAGAAAATGCGGAATCTGGGGACCGTGCAGGTGCCTACCGAAGCCTTCCTGGCTGTCCTCAAGCTGGATGAGTAAGATTGTTTTTTATCTCATCAAAAAGAAGGGTTTTATATGGAAAACAAACTTACCTTCCGCTATGCTGTGCGGAAGGATATTCCCCTCATCTTGCAATTCATCAGAGACTTAGCCGAATATGAAAAGCTGCTGGATGAAGTGGTCGCAGATGAGGCAACACTGGAGGAATGGATTTTCGACCAGAAAAAAGCGGAAGTGATCTTTGCCATGAAAGCGGGGAAAGAAGTAGGGTTTGCGCTGTTCTTCCACAACTTTTCTACCTTTTTGGGCAGAGCGGGACTGTATTTGGAAGACCTCTTTGTTCTGCCGGAATATCGCGGCAAGGGCTACGGAAAGCAACTTTTGAAAAAACTGGCTGCCATCGCTGTAGAGCGCAAGTGCGGCCGGTTGGAGTGGTGGTGCTTGGACTGGAATCAGTCCAGCATCGACTTCTATTTATCCCTAGGGGCAGAGCCGATGTCTGACTGGACAGTGTACCGCATTTCCGGAGACACCTTACAAGATCTTGCCCAGGAAACTTGATCTTTTTCCGATAAAACCATCTCAAGCCGTTTATCCAATGCTGAATGAGAAAAACAAATACAGCGAGACAGGCGTTCCCAGCAAAACGCCTGAAAAAGAGACACCGTTTTTGAAACGGTGTCTCTTTTTGCGCCCAAACCTGTGCCGCCGACAAGGAACATGAAATGCAGCCTCAGATTTCATTTCTTGCAATTTTTAAAACGAAAAGCGAACCACATTTGTTCCCGACATTCTTGAATTTGTGTTGGATTCTGGCAGCATACGTTGTTGTATCCCCTGCGCGCAAATGCCGCACCTCAACGGAACCAGTTGTTTCCGATTGGAGATAGATCTCAAATGTCCCCTCTAGCACAAGTACATATTCCATTCCATCACAATGATAAAAGGTGTGCTCCGCCCCTGGCTCGTAGTACAGGCGAAAACCGCCCAGCTTAAAAAGATCCTCTCCCTTCGCAAGCCCAAATGCCTTGATGCCTGGCTCAAAGGAGATTTCCGAAGCTGCATTCAGATTGATCACTTTTTCCTCCCCAGAGCGGCAGGGAGGGGTAATGTCTTCCAATGTCTTTCCATATAACTTGACCAGCGAATGGACTTTTTCGAAGCTGATCCCACATTTCCCGTTTTCAACCATGCTGATAAACGCTGGTGTAACCCCGATTTCGTGGGCAGCCTTTGCCAGGGAGAGTCCCTTTTGCTGTCGAAAACCCTTCAATTTTGTTCCAGTTATATAGTTGTCTATTTTTACCTTTTCGCCACTCATTCAGTTGTCCACCTTACTATAAACTTGCCTGTTTCCATAAGAACAGTGCAAATCAGCACAGCTCTCGGCAATAGGCACTTATTATAACACAGAATGATGGACTCGAAAAGTAAGATTTAAAAATATTTTTATGTAAATACACTTGACATTTCAGGTGACATTGTTTACAATCATAGTAACTTAAATATTAAATATTTATGTTTAAAATGCACAATTTACGGAAGGGGTGAAGTATGCGAAGATATCTCATTGAGTTCGGCATGGGCATGGATTTCCACGGGCAGGATGTGAGCAAGGCGGCTGTGAAGGCGGCGAAAAACGCAATTTCCAACAGCTGCTTGTGCGGCCTGCAAGAGGTTCTGGGGATGGAAGATCTCAACCAAGTCAAGATCAAGGTTACGATCGCAGCTCCAAGACCCGAGGAGATCGATTGTCAACAAGTGGCAGAGTGCTTCCCCATTGGGAGCGTTACCGTTCAGGCAGTAGACGGCGGCCTGCATTTCCCCGGTTTGTACCTGCCTCAATTTGGCGACCGCGATGACAGCATCGAAGTAGCTGTCGCTGCAGTAGAGGTGGTAGTCCCGAAGCAGAACGCTGTTTCTGAATAAATTTATAAGGAGGTCATCTGATGAAAGTATCCAAGGAAGCCATGAAAGACATGTACCTGCGGATGATCCGCATCCGCGAATTTGAGAGTAAGGCGCAGAGCCTGTTCGCCGATGGCAAGATTCCAGGATTTGTTCATTTGTACCTGGGCGAAGAGGCTGTCGCCACCGGCGTATGTGCCTGCCTGCGGGATGATGACTACATTACCAGTACCCATCGTGGCCATGGTCATATCATCGCCAAAGGCGGCGATTTGAAGTTCATGATGGCAGAGTTATTTGGGAAAGCCACCGGCTACTGCAAGGGGAAAGGCGGTTCTATGCACATCGCTGACCGCGACAAGGGGATTTTGGGTGCCAATGGCATCGTTGGCGCAGGCCATAACATTGCGGTAGGAGCTGGCCTTTCCGCTAGTTATCGGGGAACGGATCAGGTTTGCGTCTGCTTCTTCGGGGACGGCTCCACCAATCAGGGTACATTCCATGAAGCGCTGAACCTGGCATCGATCTGGAAGCTCCCCATTGTCTTTGTCTGCGAGAACAACAACTATGGCATTTCCATGAGTCAGTCTCGCCATCAGGCGATCAAAGATGTAGCAGACCGTGGGATCGCATATGGCATCCCCGGCATCGCCGTAGACGGAAACGATGTGATGGCTGTCAACGAAGCCGCAGAGGAAGCGGTGGCACGCGCGAGAAAGGGCCTGGGCCCCACGCTGCTGGAGTGCAAGACCTATCGCACCAGAGGTCACTTCGAGGGCGATCCTGCAATTTATAAGCCCAAGGAAGAACAGGAAACATGGCTGAAAAAGGACCCCATTTCCAAATTTGCCGCATTCCTGAAAGAGAGCAATCTCCTGACTGAGGAAGAAATGGAAGCGCTGAAGAAGCAGGTTCAGGAGGAACTGGAAGAAGCCATTCGTTTCGCAGAAGAAAGCCCCGATCCGACTGCCGATTCTGTCGTTCAGGATGTTTATTCCGATATCATTGAGGAGGTGCGTACCCGATGAAAAAGATGAGTTATGCAGAAGCCATCCGGGAAGGCATGAGTATCCGGATGCGTGAAGACCCCAATGTATTGCTGTTCGGTGAAGATGTTGGCGCTTTTGGCGGCTGTTTCGGTGTGAGTGCCGGTATGCTCGATGAGTTTGGTGAGAAGCGGGTACGGGATACCCCGATTTCTGAAGGCGCCATCATTGGTGCCGCCGTTGGCTCCGCCGCCACCGGCTTGCGTCCGATCGCTGAGCTGATGTTCTGTGACTTCCTGACGGTGGGCATGGATCAGCTGGTGAATCAGGCGGCGAAGATGCGCTATATGTTCGGCGGGAAGATCTCCATGCCCATGGTAGTTCGTCTGCCTGCTGGCGCTGGGGTCAGCGCGGCAGCCCAGCACTCTCAATCCTTGGAAGCGTGGATCACCCATGTCCCTGGCCTGAAAGTCGTCTATCCCTCTACGCCTCAGGATGCCTTAGGGCTGATGCTATCCTCCATTGACGATGACAACCCTGTCATGTTCCTTGAGCACAAGGCCATCTATACGATGAAGGGGGATGTGGACAGCTTGACCCCGATCCCCTTGGGAAAGGGCGACATCAAGCGTGCTGGGGAGGATGTGACCATTATTGCAACGGGCAAGATGGTTCACGAAGCTCTGGCAGCTGCCAAAATGCTGGAAGCCGATGGGATCTCTGCCGAAGTCCTGGATCCCCGCACGCTGTATCCTTTGGATAAAGCGCTCATTGCGCAGTCCCTGAGCAAGACCCACAGGGCAGTGATCGTGACGGAAGAAAACCGCAGAGGCGGCTACGGCGGGGAGATTTCCGCTATGATCGCCGAAGAAATGTTCGACCTGCTCGATTGCCCCATTGTTCGCATTGGTGCGCTGGATACGCCGGTTCCCTTCGCCCCTGTTCTGGAGCAGGTTTACCTGCCCAATGCACAGGATATTGCCAACGCCATCCGCGCACAGGAATAAGATCGGTCGAGTAGAGAGGAGGTGGTGCCATGGCTAGCATTGGCATCATCGCAAATCCCGCATCGGGAAAGGATATTCGCAGACTGGTTTCCTACGCGACGACGATTGATAATCAGGAAAAGGTCAATATTGTCAAACGGATTGTATTGGCAGCCCAAGCGATGGGAGTTGATACGGTTTGGTTTATGCCAGATACGTTTCAAATCGGTTGGACGGTCATCTCAGACCTTTCCGCTGATGGAAGGCTGACAGCAGCTTGTCGCCTGGTGGAGATACCGCTGACGGCAACTGCCCAGGACACCACGACAGCGGCCGCAGAAATGGAGCGGCTTGGAGTGGGATGCATCGTTGTTCTTGGCGGCGATGGAACCAGTCGGGCAGTTGCCAAAGGCATAAAGCAGGTTCCCATCCTCCCTCTTTCTACCGGAACCAATAACGTTTATCCAGAGATGATCGAGGGCACCGTTGCCGGCATGGCCGCTGCTGCTGTCGCACAGTTTGCGGATCCTAGTATCTGCTGTATGCGGGATAAACAAATCGAAGTGAGACGAAACGGAGCGCTGACCGATATTGCATTGGTTGACGCAGTCATTTCCGATGATCTGTGGATAGGATCCAAGGCGATCTGGGATCCTGCGAAGATTCGGCGCATTTTTGTGACAAGGTGTCACCCTGCGAACATTGGATTTTCTACTGCTGCAGGATGCCTGGAAATTGTCACAGATACGGATGACTACGGATTAGCGGTGAAGCTGGAAGCGCCCGGGAAGAAGATCATCGCTCCCATTGCGGCCGGTATCCTATCTGAGCTTGAGATCGCCCAAGCAAAGCGTATGCCGCTGGACTGCCCAGAGGAGCTGGTGTTAGAAGATGCTTGTATGATCGCTTTAGATGGAGAACGAGAACTGCGCGGACAGCGTGGGGATACCCTGACGTTCACGGTCACGAAAAATGGGCCATGGCGTGTACAGGCCAAAAAAGCACTGGAAGAAGCAGTTCGCCAGAACCTTTTTGGAGTGACAGAATGATCCATCTCACATAGTCAAGGGAGGTGTATCCATGGCACATGAGATCCTTATGCCAAAGCTAGGTCTGACCATGACGGAGGGCACAGTTGGAGAATGGAAGTTTAAGGAAGGTGATACCGTCAAAAAGGGCGATATTCTGCTTTCCGTGGCCACCGATAAGCTGACCAATGATGTTGAATCGGAAGTAGATGGCGTACTGCTGAAAATTCTCCTTCCCGAAGGAGAAAGCGCACCATGCAAAGCAGTGATCGCTTATGTTGGTGAGGCGGGGGAAGTCGTTCCAGAACATCCATCTTCCGCAGAAAAAGCCGCGGCACAACCGCCTGCTCCCGCATCTGCGCCGCCGCCTGCTCCGGCTGCTGCGCGTGCCCCAGGCGCTCCGATTTTAGCCTCTCCAGCGGCCAAAAAACTGGCCAAGGAGCAGCACGTTGACCTTGCACTTCTCACTGGAACCGGCCCAAAGGGGCGCATTACCCTGGAGGATGTCCAAACGTACCTAGCTGACCCCAAGGCAGCGGAGCCTGCTGCTCAGGTGAAAACCAGCCCCCTGGCTGCAAAGCTGGCTGCTGAACTAGACGTTGACGTTTCCAAGATCGATGTTCCAGGTCGTGTGATGAAAGCGGACGTGTTGGCTGCTGCTGGTGTGGGCGCTGACGCTTCTGCACTGCCTGTCTGTGACAATGACGAGGCGCCTATCAAGGTGAACCCGCTGCGCCGGAGCATCGCCGCCAACATGGTGAACTCCTGGCATACCTCCCCTCGTGTGACCTTCACCTACGCTGTGGATGTGACCTCCATGCAGGAGCTGCGCACGAAGCTGAAGGACGTTCTGCAGGAGCAGGGGGTCAAACTGACCTACAACCATATTCTGATGAAGGTGGTCGCCCAGGCGCTGACAGAGTTTCCGGACATCAACGCCAGCTTTTCGGACAATATGCTGACCCGTCATAAGCATGTGAACATGGGGCTGGCGGTGGCCAAAGGCGATGGTCTGATCGTACCCAACGTGAAGTGTGCCGAGCGCAAGTCCTTGGCAGAGATCGCAAAGGAGATGGAAGCACTGATCGAGCGCACCCGCTCCGGCAAGATCACCATGGAGGATATGACTGGCGGCACCTTCACCATCTCCAATCTGGGCTCCTATGGTGTGCGGAATTTCTCCCCCATCATCAACCAGCCCGAATTGGCGATCCTGGGTGTATGTGATATTGTGGACACGCCCGTTGTGCGCAACGGCGAGATCGTGATTCGCCCCATGATGAATCTCTGCCTGACGGCAGATCATCGGGTGGTGGATGGCGTGATGGCCTGCGCATTTATGAAACGGATCGTGGAACTGCTGGAGAATCTGTATCTCTTGCTGATTTAAGGGAGAACGGACGGCGGCACTGCCGCCGTCTGTTTTTACTTTCATGGAGGAAGCGCAACGGCTCGAATCTCTTTGGAAAAGGGGCGTATTCTGCGGATGACATTCTGTAACTATCAGATCGAGCTGCAGTACGGAGATGCTCCCTTGCAAAGAACATCGTACAGAAAGGAGCGTGTGCAATGGCAACTGAAGTGTTGATGCCCAAGTTAGGTTTGACCATGACAGAGGGGACGATTGAAGAATGGAAGATCAAAGAAGGCCAACCTGTGCAAAAGGGGGATGTGCTTTTCTCCGTTGCTACAGACAAGTTGACAAACGATGTTGAAGCGGACGCAGAGGGCATCCTGCTCAAGATCCTGCTGCCGGAAGGCGAATCAGCTCCGTGTAAAAGCGCTGTTGCATGGATCGGACAGCCTGGCGAGATGATTCTTGGGGCGGATTCCGCTGCCGCTCCAGCTGCTGCGGCGAAGTCAGATCTGTCCCCGCAGGCTTCTCAGGCAAGGGCAAAGACTGTGTTGGTAGTGGGCGGTGGCCCCGGCGGCTATGTGGCGGCCATCCGTGCTGCGCAGCTGGGCGCCGAGGTCACGCTCGTTGAAAAGGAGCACCTGGGCGGCACCTGCCTGAACATTGGCTGTATTCCCACCAAATGCCTGCTCCACAGTGCCGAGCTGGTGGAAAACATCAAAAATCAGGCCAAGAACATCGGCGTAAAGGTCACTGGCGTGGAAGTGGACTTCCCCCAGGTCATCGCTCATAAAAACGATATTTCTAAAACGCTCACGATGGGAGTCAAGGGACTGCTGAAAAGGAGTAAGGTCACTATTATAGACGGCGAAGCCGCCTTTACTGCGCCCCAAAAGCTGACCGTAAAGAAAGCAGATGGTTCCCAGGAGAACATGACAGCGGACGCCATCATCCTCTCCACTGGTTCCATCAACTCCACGCCTCCCATCCCTGGCCTGAAGGAAAATCCCAATTTGAGAGATGGCGGCGTCTTTTGGCCGCCTGAAGGAGCAATCAACCTTTGGAT
>JABLTK010069586.1_pt1 | contig 16596 bp, 16 predicted proteins | sample 7160131 | NCBI WGS metagenome assembly JABLTK01 (sample SAMN14651221, study PRJNA627086) | human gut metagenome | isolation source: feces | host: Homo sapiens
ATAGGCCAGTAGCTCCAATTGGTAGAGCGGCGGTCTCCAAAACCGCATGTTGGGGGTTCGAGTCCCTCCTGGCCTGCCAGCTTGTTAATAAGCAGCTCGATGAAGCTGCTTGTTTGGCGTTATAGACTATTGGATTTCCAGAGCAGGAAGTTATATGGCAAAGAAGTCAAAAACACAGAAAGCAAAAGCATCTGCTAATCGCGCAGCAAAGAAAGCTCGTGCAGCTGAGCAGAGCAATGTTGTTCCTGTTGTTGAAGAGGCTCCCAAGAAAAGCTTCTTCGGCAAGAAAAATTCTGCGGAGACGAAGCCTGCTTCTAAGCCCGCTAAAGAAACTAAAAATGCTCCTAAATCTAAGAAGCGCCGTTTTGGTTTCCTTTCCGATGTTCGCTCTGAACTTCGTCGTGTAACCTGGCCTTCCAAGCAGGAAGTGCTCCAGTGGAGTGGGGTTGTAGTTGTTGCACTGATTTTCTTCGGTGTTTTTGTTGTTGTTCTGGATGATTGGGTAGTAACCCCAATCTTGTTTGCAATTTCAAGCCTGGGAGCGTAGTTCATGACTAAGAAGTGGTACGTATTGCATACGTATTCTGGATATGAGAATAAGGTAAAGAAAAATCTTGAGAATCGCATTGAGGCAATGGGTCTTGAGAACAATGTTTTCGCTATCGAAATTCCTACCGAATCAGTTACGGAGATCAAAGATGGTGGTCGTAGGGTAGAAACCGAAAAGAAGGTTTTCCCGGGGTATGTTCTTGTTCGTATGGAACTTGATGACCGTAGCTGGGCTGCAGTACGAAACACTCAAGGTGTTACTGGTTTTGTTGGGAGTCAAGGTAATCCTTCTCCGCTTACTCGTGAAGAGTACAACAAAATTATGAAACGTACGAGTCATGAAGCACCAAAGAAAACTTCAACTAGTATTGAAGTTGGCCAGTCCGTTAAGGTTATTTCTGGTCCTCTTGCAGAGTTTGATGGTGTGGTATCCGAGGTGTCCCCTGAGTCAGGAAAAGTAAAGGTTTTGGTTTCCATCTTTGGTCGCGAAACCCCTGTTGAGCTTTCTTTTGATCAGGTGGCAAAAATTTAAGTTGATTACAATGCGTGTGTTTGCGCCTGCATGTGGACAGGGCTTCTCGCACCGCGCTTGTCATAGTAGAAATTAGTTTTCAGTCGAAAGGAACCACTGAGATGGCTGATAAAAAGGCAACGGGCTTTGTTAAGCTCCAAATTCCAGCAGGTGCTGCTAATCCTGCTCCTCCTGTTGGCCCTGCTTTGGGTGCTCAGGGCGTTAATATTATGCAGTTCTGCCAGGCATTTAATGCAGCAACGCAGGACCAGTCAGGAACTATTATTCCTGTTGAAATTACTATCTATGAAGATAAAACCTTCGATTTTGTTTGCAAAACCCCTCCAGCTGCTTTCTTGATTAAGGAAAAGCTTGGTCTTAAGGGTGGATCGGGTATTCCTCAACTTAAGAAGGTTGGCGAATTGACCGAGCAGCAGCTTCGTGAGATTGCAGAGGTTAAGATGCCAGACTTGAATGCAAACACCATTGAAGCAGCTATGGAAATCGTTGCTGGTACTGCACGCTCTATGGGTGTAACTATTGAGGGTCGTGCTCCTAAGAAGGAATACAAGATCACTCGTCGTCTTCAGGCAATTCTTCAGGGCGAAGACGCAGAATAACGTAGCGTAAGTGGCAGAGCATTTTGGCTCGTCATGACCACGAAAGGATAAATTTAATGGCTAAGAAATATGAAGCAGCAGCCGCAAAAGTAGATAAAGAAAAGCTTTATGCTCCTCTTGAGGCACTTTCTTTGGTAAAAGAAATCGCTCCAGCAAACTTTGATGAAACGGTAGAGGCTCACTTCCGTTTGGGTATTGATACTCGTCAGGCAGATCAGCAGCTTCGTGGCACTGTAAGTCTTCCTAATGGTTCCGGAAAGACTGTTCGTGTTGCTGTATTTGCTGAAGGTGAAGCAGCCAAGGCAGCTGAAGAGGCTGGTGCAGATATCGTAGGTTCTGATGAACTTATTGCTGACATTCAGGCTGGTAACATCAACTTTGATGCTACGGTTGCTACCCCAGATCAGATGGCTAAGGTTGGTCGTTTAGGTAAAATCTTAGGTACGCGTGGTCTTATGCCTAACCCTAAGCTTGGTACGGTAACTCCTGATGTTGCTAAGGCTATTAAAGAGCTTAAGGGTGGCCGTGTTGAATATCGTGCAGACCGTTTTGGTATTTGCCACGTTATCATTGGTAAGTGTAGCTTCAGCGCAAAGCAGCTCGCAGAAAACTACGGTGCTGTTTTTGATGAAATTATTCGTATGAAACCAGCTGCAGCAAAGGGTAAGTATGTTAAGTCCATTACCGTAACTTCTTCAATGGGTCCTGGTGTTCCTGTTGATGGTTCTGTTACGCGTGATTACACCTCTGCTGCTGAGTAGTTTTATTCTTTACTACTGTGACTCTAAAGCCCGCGGTTTTCCGCGGGCTTTTTTATTCTTCTCGTAGAAAGAAAAGTAGCTGCCCTCATCATTGTTCTTCAGCACACTTATAATGAAATTGGATATTTTTATAAAAATTCATAGGTTAATTCCAGATGAAAAAAATTGGATCGGAGGGTATTTGTGAGTGAAAAGTCACAAAATATTAAGGAACTTGCAGAGCAGGCACTAAAAAGTGAAAAACTCATGGCAGATTTGGCCGAGAAACTGGAAGGATCATCGAGACGCACCCGTCAAAATGCGGCTTCGGTTTTTGCTCAAATTGCAAAGGCTAATCCCGAAGCTTTACTTTCTTTTCTCGATGCGTTTGTCGATGTTCTCAATAGACCTGAGGCTCAAACGCGTTGGGAATCACTTGATATTCTTACTTCGCTTGTTCCTTTCGACTCTCGTGGTTGCGATAAGGCTCTTGTTGGTGCAGAAACCGCGTTGTTTGATGAGGATAATGGCTTAGTAAGGCTTGCGGCCATGCGTTTTCTCTGCAAGTTAGGAGCAACAACAGAGAATCGTTCGGAAAAAATATGGCCATTGCTTGATGAGGCAATTCAATGCTATCACGGTGATTTTGAGTATCAGGACATGCTCGTTGCCATTATTTCATTTTCCGAGGGGAAGCTGTCTCCTGCAGTCAAGGAAGGGCTTCGTGCTCGTGTTACCTTTGATGCTGAGCATGGCAAAGGTGCGCTTAAAAGAAGAAGCCAGCAGATAATTGATAATCTTAATTAGATTGATGTAAAACACTACAAAACAAGGAGTGATAATGTCGCAGCATACCGTAACTCTTATACCTGGCGATGGTATTGGTATCGAGACTTCCGCTGCAATGCAGAAAGTAGTTCAGGCCTCTGGCGCCGAAATAACGTGGGAGGTAGCTGAAGCTGGTTCCTCTCAGATGGAAAAATACGGTACGCCACTTCCTGAATCTACCATTGAATCGGTTAAAAGAAACAAAGTAGCAATTAAGGGTCCTATTACCACTCCTGTTGGCACGGGATTTAGAAGTGTGAATGTTGCGCTCCGAAAAACTCTTAATCTCAATGTTTGTTTACGCCCTGTTGTGTCTATTCCTGGTGCAGGGGGTCGATATAGTGATGTTGATCTGGTTATCGTAAGAGAAAACTCTGAGGATCTCTATGCTGGAATCGAATTTGAAGAGGGTAGTGAAGGTGCTGCTGAATTAATTAACTTCTGCGCTGATAAAGAAGCAGGTATTATTCGCCCAGATTCAGGCATTTCCATTAAACCAATTTCTATTACCCAATCAGAAAAAATCGCTCGTTTTGCGTTTGACTATGCCATGAAACATGGATATAAAAAAGTTACTGCTGTTCATAAAGCTAACATCATGAAGTATTCCGATGGTCTCTTTTTAAAAACAGCTCGTGAGGTTGCTAAAGATTACGAAGGTAAAGTTGAATTTAACGACAATATTATCGATGCCTTTTGTATGAATCTCGTTATTGATCCTTCTCAGTTTGAGGTTATTGTTTTCCCTAATTTGTATGGAGACATTGCAAGTGATTTATGTGCGGGGTTAGTGGGCGGCTTAGGTATTGCCCCTGGGGCAAATATTGGTTCTGAATATGCTGTCTTTGAGGCTGTTCACGGATCTGCCCCCGATATTGCTGGCAAAAACATATGTAATCCAACGGCTGAAATTCTTTCCGCCGCTATGATGCTCGATCATCTTGGAGAACTTGAACAAGCAAATAAGATTCGTGAAGCTATTCGCCAAGTTTACTGTGAAGGAAAAGTACTTACTGCAGATATTCGCAAGGCAACCTCATCTTCTTTACCTGCCGCGTCATGTACTGAATTTACCGATGAGCTCGTCTCTATTCTTGAAAAAATGTAGCTCCATCATTTTTCAAGAATTACTACACATGAAAGGAAATAGCATGAAGCGTTCTGCAACGTTGAAGGTTGGCGATAAATCGTATGTGTATTATCCAGTTAGTACGATTGAAAATCATGAAAAACTACCCTATTCATTGACAGTTCTTTTGGAGAACATTCTGCGTTTAGCTGAAACCGACGAACGTGCAGCGGAGTTGGCAAAACGTCTAGTCGATGCAGGCCTTAAGGGGGAAGTGGGTAGTGAAATAGAATTTAGTCCTGCGCGTGTTCTCTTCCAGGATTTTACCGGCGTTCCCGTTTTTGTTGATTTTGCTGTAATGCGTGAAGCCTGTATTGATCTTGGTGGAGATCCGAAAAACATTAACCCTCAGGTTCCTTGTGATTTAGTTATCGATCATTCAGTTATTGCTGACGTTTCTGGTTGTGAAAGTGCTCTCGATAAAAATATGGAGCTAGAGTTCCAAAGAAACCAAGAACGTTATGACTTTCTGAAGTGGTCTCAAGAGTCTTTCCAAAATGTACGTATTGTTCCTCCTGGGGCAGGTATTTGTCATCAGCTAAATATTGAACGTTTTGCGTCTGTGGTTATGACCAAAGAGGTAGGCGAAGACGAAGTTGCCTATTTCGATACGCTTGTTGGAACCGACTCTCATACTCCTACCGCTAACGGAATTGGTGTGCTTGGTTGGGGAGTAGGCGGTATTGAGGCTGAAGCTGCTGCTCTTGGTCAGCCAGTTACCACGTTGGTCCCTCGTGTTATTGGCGTTGAGCTTAAAGGGGAGTTGTCCGAGGGCGTGAGCGCTATGGATGTCTCTCTTACGTTTGCTCAAATGCTTCGTGCAGAAGGAGTAGTTGGTTGTTTTGTTGAGTGTTTTGGGGAAGGGCTAGATAGTCTCAGTGCAACCCAGCGCGCCTGTATTTCCAATATGACGCCAGAATACGGTTCAACATGTACTCTTTTTCCTGTTGATAACAAAACATTAGACTACTTAAGGCTGACGGGTCGCAGCGAAGAACAAGTTGCTCTTGTTGAAGCTTATGCTAAAGCTCAAGGATTCTGGAATGATCCCACTGTTCAGAAGCGCAAGTATAGCAAAGTACTTACCCTCGATCTTTCATCGGTTGTTTCCAGTATCGCTGGACCTTCAAGGCCACACGATAGAAAAGACTTTTCTTCGATGAAAGAGGCTTTTGGTGAAATATGCGAAGCTCGAGGTGTTGATTTAAACAAGAGGGTTCCCGTAGATATCAACGGAGTTACTCACGAGCTTACCCATGGTGCATTGGCTATTGCGGCGGTAACAAGTTGCACAACTGCTACTGATGCATCCATGATGTTGGCAGCGGGACTTCTTGCGCGTAATGCCGCTAATCAGGGGCTGTCTCCAAAACCTTGGGTTAAGTGTATTCTTGCTCCAGGAAGCAGGGCGACGGAGTCTATTCTTGATTCGGCGGGGCTCATGCCAGGTCTTCGTAAGTTAGGTTTTTATACATGCGGCTTTGGATGCATGAGTTGTATTGGTAATTCTGGCCCAGTTTTACCCTTCATGCATGACATTGCTGACGATATCGAGTTGGCGAGCATCCTATCTGGAAATCGTAATTTTGAGGGAAGAATTTCTCCAGATGTTTCCCAGAATTATCTTTCGGCTCCGATGCTCGTTATTGCCTATTCTCTTGTGGGCACGATGGATTTTGATTTCGAATCTGAACCTTTGGGTGAAAACGCTCAGGGTGAAGATGTCTATCTTCGTGATATTTTGCCCGATCAGGAAGAAATAGAGTTTTTGCTCGAAAAATGTTGTACAAAGTCTATTTTCGAAGCTGCCAATGCATCGCTTTTTGATGGAGATGAAACATGGTGTGCGTTGAGTAGAAAGGCAAGTGACACCTTTGCTTGGAATAAAGACTCAACCTACGTGCGCAGGGCTCCCTACTTTGACGGTATGAAGAAAGAACCTACACCACCTGAACCTATTTCACAGGCACGTGTGCTTCTCAATGTTGGAGATTTTATTACTACTGATCATATTTCTCCCGCTGGTTCAATTTCAGATAACTCTCCAGCTGCGCGTTATTTGCTTGATCATGGAGTGAAAGAAGAAGATTTCAACACGTATGGTGCTCGTCGCGGTAATCACGAGGTGATGATGCGTGGTACTTTTGCGAACGTTAAGTTAAGCAATAAGCTTGCTGATGGTAGAAAGGGCGGCTGGACAAAAGATTTCCTCGATGGAAACATCAAGCCAGTCTTCAATGCTGCAATGCACTATGGGGAAGAGAATATTCCTTCAGTTGTTTTTGCTGGAAAGATGTATGGTAGCGGTTCTTCTCGTGATTGGGCAGCGAAAGGCCCTTTGCTACAAGGAGTACGTGCTGTCTTTGCGGAAAGCTTCGAGCGTATCCATCGTTCAAATCTTATTGGAATGGGTATCCTTCCTTTACAGTTTGAAGAAGGGCAGAGCGTTGTATCTCTTGGATTGGATGGTTCCGAAGAGGTTACCATTGCTCCTATTGATTTTTCGCAGGGGCTTCCTTCACCTTCGTTAGTTGATATTAAGGCGGTAAAACCAAGCGGTGAAGAAGTTGTCTTTAAGGCTTTAGTAAGGATTGATACTCCAACGGAAGGTGCTTATTACTACAACGGAGGCATTCTTCAGTATGTCCTTCGTTCGCTGGTAAAGTAGTATTGTTGGTATTGTTTTTGAATCAAAGAGGCTGACTCGTTCGGCCTCTTTGTGTTTTGTTCTTTATTCTCCAACAAATAGTTAAATCATCTAACTTTTCTGTAGTATTCGTTTACAATTATTCCTCAAATAAATCGACTCGGAGGAATATATGAACAACCCGAATCAACACGGTCCAATTGATTGGTCTGATTTTTTAAAGCAGGCAATGGGAGGGTCTCCTCATACTGAAAAGGGGACTGGATTTGGTGGCTCAGGCTTTGATGGTGGAAATGCAGACTTCAGTCACCTTAAAAAACGCTTCGCTGAAATGGGTAAACGCTCACTTATCGTTTTGGCAATTCTTGTTATCTTGATTGCTGCTTTCTGTTATTGGTGGTTCCATCCTCCCATCAATATTCATAGTGATGACCTTTGGTGGTTTATAGCAATCATTATTTTGCTTCCAAGTTTTATAGTGTTTTTCGTCTTCCGCCAAATCTATCAAAATGGTGCAGGTAAGCGGGAGGCAAGTCCAAAGAAGGCAAAGCTATTTAAATACCTTATGGCAATTCCTGTTGTTATCGCTCTCATTGGTGTTCTAGGCGCAGTAACATCGCTGTCGCTTTTCCCGGGAAATGCTGAGCGCTATTCGAATATCCTGCAAACTACGGAAGGAAACTTCTCTGAGGATATCGATGAGGCTGATTACAGTAAGATTCCGTTCATCGATCGTGATTCTGCGATTCTTTTAGGTAATAGAACCATGGGTACCATGGCAGATTACGTAAGTCAGTTTGAAATATCTTCTTTGTATTCGCAGATCAACTACCACGATGCACCCGTGCGCGTTAGTCCTTTAAACTATGCGGATTTCTTTAAATGGTGGGCAAACAAAGACGGCGGCATTCCTGCTTACGTAATCGTTAACATGAGTACTCAGGATACCGAAATCGTTCGTCTTGATAACCCCATTTATTACTCCGATTCTGATCCGTTCTTCAATAATGTAGATCGTCATGTTCAGCTAAGTTATCCGTTCTACATGTTTGATGAGAAGTCGTTTGAAATTGACGAAGAAGGCAATCCTTATTGGATTTATCCTGTTCAGGATAGAACCATTGGTCTTTTTGGTGGAACCACCATCCAGCGTGTTGTTTTATGCAATGCAAGTACTGGCGAAACCCAAGATTTGGCTATGGACGAGGTTCCTCAATGGGTTGACCGTGCTTATCCTGCAGAGTTGCTTATTCAGCAATACAACTGGAGCGGATCTCTCTCTGACGGTTGGATCAATTCTTGGTTGGGTCAGAATGGCGTGAAGAAAACAACACCGGGAACTAACGGTCAGCCTGGCTATAACTACCTTGCTCAAGATGATGATGTTTGGGTTTATAGTGGTGTAACGTCAGCAACATCAGATAACTCAATCATCGGCTTTGTTCTGATTAATCAGCGCACAGCAGAGTCAAAATTCTATCCTGTAGCTGGTGCAACAGAGGAATCGGCAATGAGTTCTGCTGAGGGTCAAGTTCAGCATTTGAAATATGTTTCCACGTTCCCTCTGCTCATTAATGTGGAAGGTCAGCCAACCTACTTTATGGCATTGAAAGATAATGCAGGGTTAGTAAAGATGTACGCGATGATTGATATCCAGAGATATCAAAATGTTGCAACGGGTAATACCTTAAGCGAGTGCGAGAAGTCGTATAAATCGCTGCTGAGAAGCAATGGAATAACTCCCGTTAGCGGATCGAGTTCCTCTGCAATTGAGGGGTCGATAACAGGAAAGATCATTTCGGTTTCCCCTGTTGTACTTGATGGAAACACTCATTATTACCTGCTTATTGAGGGAAGTAACTCGATTTACGATTGTCCTATAGCAAGCGTGATAGATGTAGTGCGCTACAAAGAGGGTGATACGGTCACTTTATCCGTTGACGCATCAACAGGAAATCTTATAACGGTAAACGCAATTTCAGCTGCGTAGGGTTTTACAACAAGGGTCAAAAAATTTGACCCTTGTTTTTTATTCGTGATGAAGTTGTGAAACGTAAAATACATGCTTGTAATGATTGACGGGTTTACTATAATAGACAAGCTGCTTTAAGAAGTAGCTACACGGAATACAACATGTTCCGCTGCCCAAGACAGCTGGTACCGTAAGGTTTAATCGTATACACGGCCCGCCGAGGTGGTCATAAAGATGTCTTTAGCCGACCTCTGCTGTCACGTGCAGTAGAGGTCGTTTCTTTTTAAGGCTCGACCCATCTGTTAAGGTGCGGAACCCGATGCTTTAAAAAGAGGAGGTGTAAATAGAATGCCAAGTGTACAGAACACTGAAAGACTTGAGGTAATCAAGTCTGATCTCGCTGACATCACAGCAATGTGGGTTGTTGATTATCGCGGACTTACCGTTAAGGAATCTCAGCAGCTTCGTCGTAACATTCGTGAAGCTGGCGCAATCATGAAGGTTCACAAGAACACTCTTGTTCAGCTGGCTTTGAAAGAACTCGACATGCCAAATGTTGATGAAATTCTTTCTGGTCCTTCTGCTTTTGTTTTTGCTGAGGGAGATCCTGTTGCTTCAGCTAAAGCTATTAAGGACTTTGCAAAGGGAAATGAGAATTTGGTAATCAAGGGTGGCATCATGGATGGTGCTTTCGTTGATGCAGAGGCAGTTGAGAAGATTGCTGCTCTTCCTTCTCGCGAGGAGCTTATCGCGAAACTTCTTGGTTCTCTCCAGAATCCACTTACGCAAACGGTACGCGTTCTCAATGGTCCAATGGAGGCTTTTGCTCGTTGCGTAAATGCAATTGCAGAACAAAAACCCGCTGCATAAAGCTAACTGCTTTAAAGGGAATGAAGCTTGTAGCATAGGCTACAAATAAAAGTATTGAAACGCTACTAATGCGTACTAAAAAGACAAGGAGTCATATCATGGCTGTAACTCGTGAAGAAATCGTAGAAGCATTAAAAGAAATGCCTGCTCTCGAGCTTTCTGAGCTCGTAAAAGAACTCGAAGAGGTATTCGGTGTATCCGCTGCTGCTCCTGTAATGGTTGCTGGTGCTGGTGCTGCTGCTGCTGAGGGTGGCGCAGAGGAAAAGACTGAGTTTGACGTTGTTCTCGAAGGCTTTGGTGACAACAAGATCGCTGTTATTAAGGCAGTTCGTGAGATCACCGGTCTCGGCTTGAAAGAAGCTAAAGAACTCGTAGAGTCCGCTCCTGCTCCTGTACAGGAAGGCGTTGCTAAGGATAAGGCTGAGGAAATCAAGTCTACCCTCGAAGACGCTGGTGCTGCTGTTACCTTGAAGTAACTTACACTTCGAAAGTGATATATAGGGCGTTTTCAACAAGTTTACGCCTTACTAACAGGGAGCGTAATGCTCCCTGTTTTTGTTTATTATTGGATAAAAATCATGTAAGCAATAAGGAGTTTGATCGCATTGCAAAAAGGGTACTTTGCAGCTTCATGGGGAGATATTATTAATTCTCCAGGGTGGTTTTCTAAGTTTCTAAAACTCGGTCTTCTTTGCTTCATTCCTGTTTTTGGCGTCATTGTTGCCTTTGGTTATCTGTATGGATGGGCACGTGAAATTGCTTGGAATATACACCGTCCAATGGGTGAGCGTATTTTCGCCAATGAAGACGGAACCCTTTATAAACGTGGTTTATATATTTTTGTCATTAGCTTTGTTTTTAGCTTAGCACCAACGTTCTTCTCGTTTTTATCCAACTTTATTACTGGAGTTTCAATCGGAGTAGGTGTTTCTCTGAGTAGTATTGGTGGAAGCCTGTTCTTGGTCATTCTTACAACTCTTGTTGGCATCGTTCTTTCTTTACTTGTTGAGTTCTTTGTATATGTGGGCTCTATGCGAACCTCAATATATACCACTCTCTCGTCTGGGTTTCAGCTCGGTAAAATTTGGGCGATGATTCGCTACGACTTTACCGGTCTTTTGAGGATTTTGGCAATGTCGATTGTTGTGGGTCTTGTGGTAAGCGTAATAATCGGAATAATTGCGGTTGTTTTAGTTCTTTTGGGAGTTTTTGCAGCGACATTAGTGCATGGTAGCGAAGCAATCATAGCTGTTATGTTCCTGGGTATTTTTTTTGTTGTATTTGGTTGTCTTGTTTTCTTCTTTCTTTGGATGTTTCAAGAAGCGCTCGTGGCTCGTGCTCTTGGGTATTGGATGCGACAATTTGAGGTTTCTTCTTGGGGAGGACAAGAAGATCTCATGCCTTTTGAAAAGCAATACTGTGTTCCTCAGGTTCAGTACTATCAGCCTTATCAGGACGTTTCATTTCAACAGGGGGGAAGTGTTAATGAGGCAACTTACTCAGTGCAACAATCGCAGCCTGTTCCCGTTCAAAATGAAGCCTACTTTCAGCCCCAAGGTGGCACGGAATATACTGCGCCTTGTAGTAATGTGGTAAATCATCCTGAAGCGTCAAATCAGGCGAGCCAGCAATCATCTTCTGGGAATCTTCCTTCGAATGATTCTTCTGATGTTTCTAAGTAGATAGCTTTCTGCGTGGATTCTTTTGTTTCCGAGAACTCCTTTTCGTAGATACCGCGCTAAGGATTTTAGGTATTACGCAAGATTGCTTCGGGTAATACCTAAAACGTTCTACAGATTTCTAGATAAATCTTTATCGATTGCGAAGAATTATTTAGATTATCTACCGTAAATTACCTTACCTATAGAGTTTGTTTTGATGAGTGAAAATAAATAGAGACCCTCTTGGGTCTCTATTTATGTGTGTTTGCTTGTTGGATGTAATCTCTAGAAAACACAGAAACGAATTATCAGGTAAACACAGGCTATAGCTGTGCAAAGAATCATGATGGGGAAGCCTATCTTGGTGTATTCCATGAAGGTGATGGGATGCCCATTTCTATCTGAGATAGAAGCCATAACTACGTTTGCTGAAGCGCCAATAAGTGTTCCGCATCCTCCAATACAAGCGCCTAGAGATAGTGCCCACCAAAGAGGCTGTACATCAATTCCTGCACCGCCCATAGTGGTAATAATCGGGATCATCGTTGCGACAAGTGGGATGTTGTCGAGAACCGAAGAGATAATTGCACTTGCCCAAAGTAAAACAATAATGGTAAGGAAGGTGTCGCCATGCGTAATATCAATGAGACCCTGTGCAAGCATGTTTATTACGCCTGTTTCTGCCATGCCCCCAACCACTACAAAAAGACCTGCAAAAAAGCCAATGGTTGACCATTCAACCTCGCGAATTGTTTGTTCCATGTCCGCACCGCTAATCACAAGCATAACGGCGGCAGCGGTGAGAGCAATAACGCACGGTTCAATTCCGAATTGCCCATGAACAACAAAAGCAAGGGCAACAAGGAAAATCATAACAACGCTCTTACGGAAAAGCTTTTTGTCATGGATAGCGTTTTCTTCGATTAAATCTAATACTGCTTCTCGCTTTTCAGGTGCTACTGAAAGCTTGCGTCCATACAGGAAATAACACACCACGATTACGGAGATAAGCATAAGAAGAACAGCGGGAGTATCGTAGTTTACGAAATCGATGAATGAAAGATTTGCCGCTGACCCAATCATGATGTTAGGCGGATCGCCGATAAGTGTTGCGGTTCCACCAATATTTGAAGCAAGGATTTCAGTTATAAAGAACGGAACGGGGTTAATTCCTAATAACAGCTTACAGACAGTATAGGTTACAGGACCGATCAGAAGAATTGTTGTTACGTTATCGAGTAGAGCAGAGAGCAGGGCAGTAATAAGGACGAATACGATCATGATCATCCAGGGATTACCCTTAACCATTTTCGCTGATTTAATGGCTAGGTATTCGAAAATACCTGATTCCTTAATCACCCCAACAAAGAGCATCATTCCAACAAGAACTCCAAGTGTTCCAAAGTCAATGTGAGAAACGCTTGTGTCGAAATCGATGATGCCGAAAAGGATGAGCGCAACCGCACCGCAGAGTGCTGCTGTAGTTCGGTGGATTTTCTCGGAAGCAATGAGAACCATTACTACCACAAAAATGATGATTGATAGTATCTGTGCTGTAGTCATAATATTTTTATTTTAGTTATTCTTCTTTTAATATGAATCCTTTTTTACCAGTTGGTAATGATTGGCTATTTAGTCGCACTGAATGGGCGTAAGCTCACCTGTTGTTGAGTCGATGATAAATCCTCTAACATCAAGAGATTTAGGCATGAGTGGGTGATGTTTAATAGTGTTTACGGTTTCTTTTACACTCATTTCTCCATTTTCGAATCCCGCCAACCATTTTTCAAAATCAATTCCACAGTAGTGCATGAGGTCTATATGATCCTGAGGAACTCCTGAGTTAATCATATGGCGACACATTTCTTCAGCGTTCATATGCTGAGCTCCGCAGTTACTGTGCCCAATGACCATAATGGTATTTACGTCAAGTTCAAATACGGCAACAAGAAGGCTTCTTATAACACTTCCGAAAGGATGGGATATTACTCCTCCAGCATTCTTGATAATTTTCGCATCTCCATTTTTTAAACCTAAGGATGCTGGCAAAAGTTCAGTAAGGCGTGTGTCCATGCAGCTTACGATGGCGAGTTTTTTGTCAGGATACTTCGTTGTTTCGTATTGCTTGTATTCTTCATTTTTGACAAATGTTCTATTGAACTGAAGAATTTCATCTATGGTGTTCACTGTTTCTCTTTTCGTTTTGTTTTCTTATTAGGTGTTGAATAGCCATGATGGGATGATGAAATATCATGCGTGGACCGCTAAAGGCCATGACTTCGCGAATTTTTTGCCGCATTTCAGGTTTGTAGCATTGTATGGAGCAAGTGTCGCAGGTTCCTTTATGCTTGTGTGGACAGGCATATGTTTTTGCGAAGGCGTAATCTATGATTTCTTTGCACTGTGTACACAGTGCTTCATTTCTCTCTTTTATATGGTTATGGTCACGGCAATATATTTGCGCCATGGCCATAACGGTTTTGTTGTCTCTTTCGAGTCTGCGTAGATCTGCTTGAGTGTGATCTTGTTTCGACATCGGAATTAGCCGTAAATCTTTTTAAATTCCGCGTAAGCATTATCCGCATCAGCCATTATGTCGCTGATAATCTGCTTAGTAGGCTTGGTTTCTTTAATAAGGCCAGCTATCATTCCTGCAGAAAAAGCGCCACGCTCAATATTTCCGTCACGGGCAGCACTTACCGTGCCTCGACAATACTGGTCGAGCTCTTCACTGCTTGCTCCTGAATCATGAAGTTTCCAGTATGCTTCAGTGAAAGGACTCTTTACGCAGCGTACCTGCTTCTTTCCATATTCGCCTGTCAAAACGGTATCGTGATCAGAAGCATCGATAACAACCTGTTTATAAACAGGACTGATTGGGCATTCATCTGCCACAAGGAAAGCGGTTCCCATTTGAATACCGACAGCTCCAAGCATAAGCGCAGCTATAAATCCTTTTCCGTCAGCAATTCCTCCTGCGGCAATAACAGGGATGTCTACCGCTTCAGCAACCTGGCGAACCATAGGGAAGGTGCACATACGTCCAATGTGTCCACCACCTTCCATGCCCTCAGCAACAACAGCAGTGGCGCCAAGATCTTGCATTTTCTTTGCGGCACGAGCATGAGGAATGAGGCATATTACTTTAACTCCACCTTCAACAAGAATTGGAACAATCTTTGAAGGATCTCCAGCGCTAATTGTGCAAATAGGAACTTTTAATTCAACGCACATACGAGCACATTCCTCAACAATGGCGCTTTCCATGATGAGGTTTACGGCAAAAGGTTTATCGGTGATTGAACGAGCAATTTCAACTTGTTCTTTTACCCATGCTCCATCATGGAGCGTTGAAGCTATAACACCTAATCCACCTGCTTCACTAACGTGAGCAGCAAATTGACCGTCAGAAATATGAGCCATTGCGCCCTGAATAATAGGGTATTCAATTCCCAATACGTCACAAAGTTCTGTTTTCATGCTAATTCCTTACCATTTATTGAACAGATATATCAGTAATAAGCGGTATTAAAACTGATTCAACCTATCGTAAAGTAATTTGTAAGTTTGAGGTATCCAAATATGGTAAATGCTTCCACTTATTACTGATGTATTTAGCAGAAAAAGATAGGTACAAACATAAGGATCGGAAAGAACTACCCGTAATTAATGCCAAGGTTTAGTCAAAGAGAATCGATGTGACAGGAAAGAGAGAATGGCTTTAAGGAAGAAAAGAACGAATTATTTCAAGAAATGCGACACGAATCTTAACTTTTTTAAAAGAAATTTAAAATTCCCCCTCTACAACTCACTTCTTTGAGGTACTATAGCTAAGCCCTTTGACGAGGAGTAAGAAATAACTCCTTTGCTTTCAGAAACTTTTAAATAATTTAAAAAAAGTTCTTGACAAGTGCTAAGGGAAAGAGGATTATATCTTCTTGCGCGATTCGCTCCGGCGAATTGCAAAAGCCCTCAAATAGAGAGCTTTAGAACCTTGAAAACTGGATACTGTGAACGAATAAGAAATTAAGCTAGATAAACCTGTCAATGTGCTTGATCTCAATTAACAGAGCTAAGCAAGCGCTTTGATTTTTAACACCAAGATTCAAACTAACTTTAAACTTAACAGTCACTTAGGTGACTGTGTTTTAAACGGAGAGTTTGATCCTGGCTCAGGATGAACGCTGGCGGCGTGCTTAACACATGCAAGTCGAACGATTAACCCACCTTCGGGTGGTTATAAAGTGGCGAACGGGTGAGTAACACGTGACCAACCTACCCCTTACATTGGGATAACTCAGAGAAATCTGTGCTAATACCAAATACTCCGGATAAATCGCATGGTTTTTCCGGGAAAGCTTTTGCGGTAAGGGATGGGGTCGCGGCCTATTAGGTAGTTGGTGGGGTAACGGCCTACCAAGCCTGCGATAGGTAGCCGGGTTGAGAGACTGATCGGCCACATTGGGACTGAGATCCGGCCCAGACTCCTACGGGATGCAGCAGTGGGGAATTTTGCGCAATGGGGGAAACCCTGACGCAGCAACGCCGCGTGCGGGATGACGGCCTTCGGGTTGTAAACCGCTTTCAGTGGGAAAGATTATGACGGTACCCACAGAAGAAGCTCCGGCTAACTACGTGCCAGCAGCCGCGGTAATACGTAGGGAGCAAGCGTTATCCGGATTTATTGGGCGTAAAGCGCGCGTAGGCGGCTTGTTAAGCAAGATCTCAAATCTGGGGGCTCAACCTCCAGCCGGATTTTGAACTGGCAGGCTCGAGTTTGGTAGAGGAAAGTGGAATTCCCAGTGTAGCGGTGAAATGCGCAGATATTGGGAAGAACACCGATGGCGAAGGCAGCTTTCTGGGCCATAACTGACGCTGAGGTGCGAAAGCTAGGGGAGCAAACAGGATTAGATACCCTGGTAGTCCTAGCCGTAAACGATGGGCACTAGGTGTGGGGAGACATTCTTTCCGTGCCGCAGCTAACGCATTAAGTGCCCCGCCTGGGGAGTACGGCCGCAAGGCTAAAACTCAAAGGAATTGACGGGGGCCCGCACAAGCAGCGGAGCATG
>JABLTK010157566.1_pt1 | contig 16582 bp, 12 predicted proteins | sample 7160131 | NCBI WGS metagenome assembly JABLTK01 (sample SAMN14651221, study PRJNA627086) | human gut metagenome | isolation source: feces | host: Homo sapiens
TACAATCATTGAATGATTCAATACATTCACTATCATCAATTCCACTTCATTCTCATTCTCTTTCACTTCTATCACTTCCTCTTCATTCTTGATTACTCCACTCATCCTTTGTCCAATCACATCAACACTCACCATATGCTTCATCTCAGGAAAGAGGATGAGTAGTTGATTCCATCGTAAACCTCTCTGTCCAATCAACACAGAACTCAATGAAACCATCATTTTGTATTGATTGATAACCTGTTCACAACGATGGATCAACTCTGTTGTATTGTGTGTTTGCTGTCTTTCCTTAATCAATGTTTGAATGTTATTTGCAATATCTCCATATTCTTTGGAATCCACTAATTGCTTTCGAATTGCAATCAATCGATTTATTAATTCATCAAGGTGTTCTTCTCCTTCTTCATCTAGGATGGTTAAACTAGTTTCGTGTTGTGTGATATGAGTATTTAATTGTAACTCTTTCGTTTGCTTAAGCTTCAAATCATTCAAAACACACATTAATGTGCCTTGTTGACTGATTCGAATCTTCAATTCAAATTGAGGTTCCATGTTCTGTCGAACATCCTTCAAATCATATCGTATTGATCCAATTGGGGTATTCTGACTGAATACATTACTCTCTCCTTGACAAAACTCTATTAACAAGAACTTCTGACACTTCTGTGTAATGGATAACTTAATGACTCGTTCTGCATTGTATTGTTCACTCTTATGAAACAATACATAACAAGAATCATCAAATGCTCGAATTCCAATTGAATATGATAAGCAATCATGAAAATGAATCTCTGATTCAATAGTTTCCACATTTTCTATGTGTCGTTTCACCCTACGACTTGGAGGAAGACCCTTTTTTGGCACCATTCGGCCTAATTCCATTTTGTCCCAATTCTCTTCAATAGCCAATGCACCTTGAGCAACTACAGTTTCAACATTAATATCACGACGGATAATATCTCCAAATTCCTTTTGGAGACACTCGGCAAAATAGGGATATTGGGTTGGACCTCCAACCATGATCACTGTTGTCAGCATTTCCTCTGAAACACTAATTTTCTTCATCATTTCCTTAATAATTTGGATGGACTTTGTGATAAGAGGACTTACCCGCTTATTCAACTCACTTCTTGTGATCATACAATAGATCGTCTGTTTTCTCATTTCTATTGGAACCGTAACTTCTTCTAATGAAGACAAAGATTCCTTTGCTTCTCTCGCTGTATCCAACAATTTCAAACGATAACCAGGTCTTGAAGACAGTTTTGCAAAATATCTATCATATTGATCAGAATCCAGCACACCCCTAAGATAGTCCAGCAGAAGAGAGTACACAATACTGTCAATGTCACATCCACCCATGTACGGATCACCCGATTTCGCCATTACTGAATAGACTTGTTTGACTCGTTTAACAATCGTCGCATCAAACGTCCCACCTCCCAAATCATATACCAAATACAAATCCTGCTCTGAAGAAGCCATTAAGGAATAACCAACTACAGCCGCAACAGGTTCGGCAACAATATGAACATTTTTCAAACCTGCAAGAACTGCTGCTTTTTTCACTGCCTCCGTTTGTGAAACAAAGAATGTGGCAGGAACAGTAATACAGGCATGGATATCATATGCATTCTCGCTGTCCACCTTCTTTAAGATGTATTTAAACAACTCACTGGCAATCTCCACGGGAGTACGGAAAAAGGTATTTCCATTCACAGTCAGCACATAGCGAGGATAATTGTCGAACTGTTCGATGGGTACTGTACTATCCTCCATTTCTTTCTTCACACATTCCTGGGAACAGTCAAGCCCGATGATCCTTTTCACTTTGCGAACAAACGCCTTCGTTTGGTTCCCATGAAGGATTTCCGCAGCATCTCCAATAACAGCTTCATTTTCGTTCCTATAAAAGATAGAAGATGGAATATGCGATTTTGAGCTGCTACTGGTAACATTACAGATTCTTCCGTTGTGAGAGGAATAAGCACATGAATTGGATGTCCCAAAGTCTATACTGAGATACACTATTGGCTTGTTCATCTCACAGGACGGATATCAAATGATTCATTTTCACAAACACATAACGAAAAATACTTCTGACCCGAAACAAAAAAGCACTGGTACTTTGAATGATAGAGTTCTAGAAACAAATAACAGAGCTGAACAAACGACGTAGAATACACGGAAAACTGAGGCTATCCATTAATTGGACTATTTACTCGTACTAGCATCTTTCGCAAATAATCGTCACATTGCTGGAGGTTGTCCCGAACCTCATCTACTGTCATATTCTTGTTGTGGTATAACTGCCCCAATTTGTTTGATGTTGCCTCACAGAAGAGTCGCACTTTGCATTTCTACATAAAACTCTGTCTTCAGTCATACTTCTTCTCGAAACACTGACATAATGGTAGCAAGGCGTTTGACTACATTCTCTACCGATAGTACATCACCTGACTTCAACTGCCAATTCTACATTATATGCATGAAGTGAAACCAACTTTTCCATTCTTGCTCACATACTCACTGATACTGTGAAAGGCATTAAGATAATCATCTGATAATTCAAGTGTATATGGATCTGTTCCAACTAATCATGACAAATACTTCACTCCTTTACAAATGTCGGGAGCAGAGGCAATTACCGAAGTTGTCGGCATATCTTCCAACCCTTGTGTCCAATTGGATAACATAAACCAGATAGTATCCTATACTTTAATCGATTTCCTAACATGCACATTTACTACTGACCATTCCATATAGGGCCGATTACGAATGGAGTCTACATCACGATTATCTAAGAGGAGATAGAGGAGCGATAGATAAGAACGAGCCAAAGACTGATTGATGTGAAATCGGAGTTGTAATGCTAGAACCAGTGACTTATGATCACTGTAAGATTGGATGTACTCTAGCATCACTTTTACTCCTTCCACCAATTCCATCGCGTGCAAACTTGGGGTTTTCGTTGTTTTGATAATGGATCGCTTTCTTTCTCCAATTCCGATACTCACAATTTCACGAACAAGAGTATCATCCAACTCAAAGTAACGCTAATCATCAATTTCACTCATCTTCCTCACATTACACATATACTCCCTTTCATTATTATGGAAATCAACAATGCTCCAAGAATTCACAAACAACTGCTCCTTGAAGAAGTCAAAGATTCGATACTATCAGTGACACTCATATCCATCTAGTACAGAGTCCAAAATGTCTTCGTGAATGAGTTCATCAATCCTTGGGATTACCATTGATTCATTTTCCATTTCCTTCTTAATTTTCTTTGTTGCATCATCTACAGACAACTGGTCCAACCAGCATTCAAAGATGTCCTTTCGGAAGTTAACAGGGTCTCCGATGAATACTTCCGATATTACTGAGTATCCACTCATGTTTGTCAAAACAAAACAAAAGAATCAATACGATACTATACAAATCACTTTGAGACGCTTCCCAGTGTATCTATAGGTGATTTCTTCCACTGACACAAACGTCCAGTTCCCTTGAAACGAGAGGTTTGAGTATTCTCTTTCTTAAATTGAGACGTTTGGGTCGTCTCTCCTGGAAGTAGTGATTGCTGTCCAATCTGTTCTCCGCGTATTTGACTATTCATCAGTGTTTCATCCAGGACCAACTCAATCGTTTCAAAATTGGCGAATCTACGAGCAGTTTGTTCTTCCATCACTCGCTTTGTTTCCTCCTCTTTATCCCTTGCTTGAAGCCGTTTGAACACGGGGAAAGGAATGAAGAATGCAGCAACTCGCTTAGATGGTTTATATATGGCAGGAATGAAGTTGACTACGATAAAACTGTCAAAACAGATTCTACACAACAAGGCTATAAGAACCACAGGAATTGACGATACAGAAAATAGGAGTGAGATACATAGAAGAATAGCCAAAACAATAAAGAATCGATTGCTGGCTACAGCCTGGCGAATACTAGAATTAATCAGAAACGGTGCATCTTACAGTGGATCCTGAATCATATCAATGACCAGGAAGATTACCCACAAATTACTCATTCCTGACATTGTCAACCCGAAACCAAGCAACGGGTTCCAACTGAGAATGGGCCAGCAGATGAGTGTGAAAAAAGTATTGGAGAGAACTGAAAGAAGAATGATTCGATATACAAGATAAATGGATCCATCGCGTTTCTCAATTCTGGATGCCGCATATGGAAACATAAAGAGAGATACGATGTAAGAAATAGAGAATCGTTCCACAAAGAGAGAAGTAAATACTCGATACACTAAAGATGGTGAAAAATGCATATCACTACCTTCATAATACTCTACAGTGATGAAATATGGAATATTAGCCAAGTAATAGTATAGAGGAGAGTAGAGGATGGAGATCTATGGAGAATTCTTTAGATTCATATGTACTAGTTGGAGAATTGCAAGAAACCAAAAAATGGACTTGGATACCGGCATTAACGAAGCCTTGTACTGATTGACCCTATTCATAAGAAATCTTTCCAAAAAGAACATTGTTCGAACACCATTCATAAATCCCCCATTTGAATTCGGCTGTTGACTCATGACAAAACGAAGGAATACAAGAAAGTCCTAGTATATCTACCAATGAATGAAGACAAATCGGAATGAACAAGAATAATCTATTAGCAATGAGTGATTAAGAGTCAATGCAAGTGTTGGGCTGTCTTTTGGGCTAGCCCTATTCTGCGTTGTATCTATAAGAGACTTGTTATTGAGGGTAGAACCTTGTCATGAAGAGGAATGTGATTTTGGTGATCATGTATCTAAATACTGATGGATGTATTGTAGAGGATTCGTATGTCTTCTGGGTGTATCCATGTTAAATATCTCTACCGTTGTCCTGATTTCTGTAGATAATTGCTAGAGTTATTCGAAGCTGGAGACTATTGGGAATCCTCAGCACACTAATGTATCCTTTGTCATCCTCACAGATTTGAGATCTCCTCGAAAAGTAGAGTATTTGATGGAATGAATAGTCTAGTATGTGCCATCAAATCCTGCTTATCAGTCTACTATGTTGCCTATTATTCGTGCACGAACTATAGGGTCGAGTGCATGGGACTATTCAGGATGTCATTTTCGACGAGAATTAGATCCTAATGCCTGTTCGTTTCTACTTTCTTTGTGATGTATAGGGGTAGTCAATAACTCAGCATCCATAAATATCACTCTTGTTGTAGCTTGTGACGTGAATCGTTTATTTCTACTCCCTGTGACAGCAACGCGATGGAACGGGTGATAGATGATTCCTTTAATCATTTCTAGTCCAATTGTATTTTCGATTCATGTAGTGGAAGACGAATTATCAACTTTTGAAGATTTTCTCTATTCTTCAGACAATTCGATTCTCTGTTCGGACCGTATATTCATAGCCGTGTATCTTTCTTCAACCAACTCTTTCTTCTCTTCTAATTATCCTATTAACATTCTAAGAAATATTGGAATTCGAAACGTGGAAACTTCTCATTATCTCTTGCTTGATGCCGATATGATGTTATGTGAAAAGTCATATGAAGAACTATTGGCTCTCCCTGAATCCTTATATCGAGAGAACCGTACTGCTATTATAGTTCCAGCCATTTTTTCCAGAACAGTCAATGTAACTGGTAATACACTGGAATCACAGCTGCAGTCTTCACTTCAGAATGCTCCTAAGACACTGGAAGAGCTTCGTTTGTGTCTCTTATCACGACGATGTGGGAATAGGAAAGCGAATCTTTTCACTCATGTGTGCAATGATTTGTACTTTTAACAACTAGTACTATGTCCTGGATTCATGGGTTTCCCAGATCATCTTGCGGAAAGCCAATAGTTATCAATCATATTCGTGTTGGCCAAATCGATATCAGGAACCATATTTAGTGGTTCCAAGAAGTGAAGAGTATCTGTTTAATGAAGAATTGATCAATTACGGTCAGAACAAGATTACATATGTTGAGACACTTCGTTTGAATGGTATATTCATTGAGTTGGAAATAATAGGAAGGATTCAAGTTTGTTATAGCTAGTCGCATGTTTGCTTACGATTTGCCTCATTCACCGTTCGTGATTGATATTTATGTGATCCATAGATCTTTGTTTCAGCAGAAACATTTAAATGATACACGTTCAGAGAATCGTCTTGTTGCTAAAGTTTATTTGATGTCAGTATTTCACAAGAACCATAAACGCAAAGATATATTGCGTTTGTGTAATACTGTAGGGGATTATTCATAAGCATGTTTGTTCATATTCCATTTGGTGTCTCGCAAGAATGTCCCAGTTTGTCGATATTATCGAAGTCGGAAAAGAGAAGAATGTTTCCAACGAAAAGGCTGCGGAAATGCTTCAGACATTTATATCTGCCAATAGTGGTAACGAAAATGATACATTTGACGAATCCAAAATTGTAGAAGGTTTGAAATGGTAATTACTGTCTAGTTGGATGATGTTGTTGTGGAACAGTTGAATCAAGTATTGGCTGCTATTCCCAATTAACTAGCTCTTATTTAATACATTTAGGAATTCTATTTGTTGGTTGGAAAACTGTATCATGGCTGCCAATCCCATAGACTGTACTAATAACGTCCAAGTGCGAACATATATTCAGGAGTTGAAAGAGAAATCCAAAGAAATCGAATCGGAATAACCACTATAGAAGTTGAAAAACTACCATGAATCAATTCAGTTATCAGGATATTGCAAGTAAAGGCCTCATTACATATTGATTTGGATAATTCCTTGTCAGAATGATTGTAGAAGACAAGTTCCGAAGTCTTTGCAAAGAATGTTTCTCGTCTTCTTTGGGAGAGAATGATTTTCTCTCTCTTCTCTTCGGCAAGTTAACAGTTTGTTACGGAAGCGATGGGATTGTTGAAAATGCGTTTGGTAGAAATGGTACAGTGATATGTAGAACGGAAGAGGAAGGAAAAATTCTTCTAGAAATCGGCTTTCAACGAGATGGAAGAGTCTATCGGATTGACCCAACTGAGTAGATGTAGAGTAATATCTCAATTTCAGTATCAAACGAATGCTCGCGATTCAGAATGAAGAAAGACGTTTATTTCACAGTAAAAACCAACTGCATATGAAGAAGTTGTTTATGGATACTTTATCAAAGAAAACCGACGATGTTGTTGTTGTGGTGTAGGCGTGTTACTCGTCTTTCTAGCAGAAGTGATAACGATTCTCCATCATTGCCAGCAGCCAAGCCTGAGGTGACATTTGCTTCATTTGTTCAAACAGCCATGAAGAATGAGAATACACGTATCTTGTTAGGTGAATTGCTTCAATTCTTTGAAATGCAATTGAAGGACAACTTTGAGTGTCAGTAGGACAAGAGTGCATTCTTTACACATAGGTTGATCTTGAATGATGCTGAATTCACAGCAGACGGAGAAGCTTTTTTGAAGTGAGGAGAGAAATGTTGGTTTGATAGGAAGAGAGTCACTCTATGTGTTCATGTCCATACTTTCACTCAAGCCCCAAATGGATCTCCACGATACATACGATTCATTGTCATTTCCTGATCGAAGATGGAGTTTAGGGCCAGTGATTCATGATTCTCTGTTGATATCTTGGATTCAGTGTTTGAAAAAGGCTGGAGTGAAGAAGGGATATGGAAAAGTTGAAATATCATCTAGTCGATGTGTTCATGAACGAGTGAAGAGGAAATGGTGTTTCTTTTAGGATATTCTGTTTCAATTCAAACAAATTAAGTTACTCTATTCCAAGGACTGTTCCAGACACTAGTCTTATCTGTTATCACTGTTGTTTCTGTATACGTATCTGGAATATTATAAAACGAATCCAAATCGATTCTAGAATAGCGTGTACTTTCCTGTAGGTGTAACTCTTCAAAAGAGAGATTCATAGAAAATGAAGGGATCGTTGGCATAAATAGGAATGCTTTATGATCAACACAAAATATAAGGAAGGTTTCCATCAATTCCACATCTGAACCTTCACTCAATGTTTCTGCACACACGGATAGCAGACTCTTGGTATGCTCTAAGAGAGTGATTAGCCAATAAAATGCAGATCGTTGGCTTAAAGGCATCAACTCCAGAACACATCGAATCGAAAGATTCAATTCCACTTGATGAAGAGTGAAGTCAATTTGATGAACAAGATAAAAGAGATAAGAATCAAAGAATTGGCCTTGTTCGGAGGAACATGCTTGGAGCCCTGCAAGAAATACATCTCGGGAAGTCACATTTGATTGACATGCTAATACCGTTTCAACTTCCCATCGATTGTGACATGTACTAAGCAGACGTAGAACAAGGTCTGCATTTCCTGTAGATAAAGGAATAGAATCATTGGAAATGAACTGAAACAAGACCCCTACAAGCCAGAGTCTAGAGAGTAAACAAGAAGGATTCGTACTGTCGTGGGTCATGTAAGAGATACGGTGTAGTAAGAATGAGAGTGGATGCAAAGAACGAATCCCGATTTGGAAACAAATTGAGAATAGTCGCATTTGGAAACTAAATGAGAAGCGAATGATAACAATACAACGTGATAGAGACGGTGAATAGTTTCACAGTATCGGAGTAAGAGAATAATATCATTGTTTGTATTCAAATCATCGACGATGAGACGTAATGAACCTAAATCTGGTACGAAGGATTCTCGATTCTCATATCCGTGGTAAAACTGAGAGAGATGTTCAGAAGTACTATGGAATACAATGGATGCATAACTACAAGACCGAGGGAGAAGAAATGGATTGAACAGCTTGAAGCAATAAACGATCCGCGACCAACAGGTGTTCCGGATCTGTAGATGAGAGAAGACGAGAAAGGGAAAGTGATGAATTCGATCGAAACAACAGTTGAATCGTTCGACAGTGGTTGAGAATCAACGAACGACGGTATTTCAAGTTTGTACTACGTGCATCGGGTAATAGATACATATAATGAGGAAGGAGAAAGAGAAGACTTTGTGAGAGAGGAAATGACCGAGTCTACGTAGGAGACAGAATCATAGATTACTGATATGATTGGCGGAGGAATGGACATTCCAGGAGGCATAAAAATGATGGTAAAGAGACCATGTGAACGAAGAAGATAGAGAAAATCCAAAACTGGTTCTATTCTATAGTCTAAAAGTCAAACATCAACTCAATAACCACTGAGTACTATGCATTCTTCAATCGCATAAATTCGGGATCCAGCAGGAATTGGAACACCATTAACAATCAAATTGGAATACATCACGCAAGAAGATCCATCACTTCCTACATATCACCTTCTTCGACCACTAAAACGAAGATTTGTAGTTATAATGGAGAATTGACATCCCCGTAATTGCACTAGAAGCAAGGATGGAGATTGATCACATTCATCCACTAAAGGCGAATTAGTTGGTTTGGATCGACTCCAAAGACTATCTGCAATGGATTGGAAGAGCCCATGTTCTGGCATGAACAGAGTCTAAAACAAACAATGAAGACAGCGTATAGCAACCACGGAATTCTCCCTACATCTTCGCAGCATCTCCCTTCATTCGAATCATAACCTGCTTCATCCTAGCCATATCATGAGAAGTCTCAGCATTCATATCAACGAGCTTATTCACACGTTCCCATGGATTTGCGCAGGCCATATCCTCCTTATTACCTTCAATCAGCTTCTCCTCCTCCTGACGATTCATTTCAGCCTTAGCTTCGAGCTTCTTGGCTCTCTCCTCCCTCCACTTCTCTAACTCTTCCTGAGCTTCCTTCATCACCTCCTTCTTCTTATCCAGAGCCTCCTTATCCTTGGCCTCGCATCGTTCACGGAACTTCTGGTTCCACTCACGAGTGAATTTGAACTCATCCTCAACAGGAGCAGCAGGAGCAGAAGGAGCAGCAGCAAAAGGATCTTCCTCAGCTACAGCATCAGCAGCGCCACTATCAGCGAAAGGATCCTATCAATAAGGGAACAATAGCTAACGAACTTCATTTACAGTTCCCGCATTGTCAGCAACAGGAACGTCTACATCAACATTAGATACACTGAAAATGAAATGAATGAAAGGATTCTTGAACCCAACGACGAGTTCATGCGTAATGCAACTGAAATCAACGACAAATTACGTACCATCAGCAAAAAAATCATCGGACATTCTTTGAGTACTTTGATTGATGAATACTACACAAAACTCTGTGGGTTTCACCGTAATATGTGCATGGCACGGCAGAATTCCATAGGACCATTTGATGTGAAAATTAGCTAGAGTAATCTCAGCCTTTGATTCGACGAGAATTCACAGATGGATTTTGATCTCACTTATAACAGTCGCAATATCACTCTAAAATGGCTTAACCTGTTGCGTAATTATCCAAACGTATACTGATCTCATTCTCTCACTTTTGAAACGAAAACCTACTCTCTATTACAAAATCTCCACCTAACAAAAGTCAGCGAAAACAAACAAAAGATAATCCACCAATGAACATTGTTCTGGATATTGCTACTTCGGGGTTCCACGGAAGTATACTGTCCCTAACAAATCTGTTTTTGTTCGATCGACGTGTAGATTCAAGCAATGGTGGTTCTCAAGCCCTCTTTGTTGAAAAGGGATGGTTCTTTGATAACTGCATTAAAATGGGTGAGAAGGGGAATAAAGAGAATCGAGTCTATGACATCATGGACGTATGTCGATTGGTATCGGACCCTGTTGATCCACAAGTTGAAAAACGAAATTCGATGAGGAGTTTTCGTTGTTCAAAGAGTGATAATGGTGATGTTGACATTATAGTTCAGTATGGAAATGAAGAACATCACAGCACATTATCTCAGTTGCTTGGAGAGATTCTCACCTATCTGCATCGACTTGTGTCTATGGAACTGGAAGTTCCTCTTAACAACTATTGTATTTTGTTTCCTGGAGATTTTGGCGTACCTCAAAACGATCTTTTCCATCGGGCTGCAGAGGATGCCCATTTCTATCAGGTTCGACTTGTGGACGAGCGTATTGCTTCGATTGTTCCGTATCTCTATTATGGAGGTATAAATCGGCAGGATGCGACTGTGTTGCTCCTTGATTACGGGGCCTCAACATTATCTCTCTCGTTTATTAGTATTTGGAAAGGTCATGTACGCATACGAGATAGTAAAATTCTTTCTACACTCTCTGGTCGTCACATCGATACGATGATCAAAAAGTACATTAGTCGCAAATACCGAAGGTCGTGTGGTGTGCCAATCACATCGGATGTGAAAGACATGGATTTACTGATGGTGGAATGTGAGAATGCCAAAATCGCCTTGTCTTCTGGAATCAGCTACGAATTACAAATTCAACCGTTAGGAGCGCAACGCAATATCACGCTTACGAAACGTGAATTGGATGCATTGTTGCTCCTGCCTCTTTGGTTATTAGAACGTGAACTCACAGATACATTACATCGATTAAATTGGCGACCCGAGTTCATTGACTCGGTAATTGCCATTGGAGGAAATGCCAAGATTCCCGCAGTGAAACAGTTGCTCCTACGATTGTTCCCTTTTTCAGAACATGATTATGCAGATACTATTGCCCATCCTACCTCATTAGGTGGGAATCTCATTTCCGAATATGGTGAAACTCCCACTCCGTCAAGTACATGGTGTTATCGTGTTCGAGTGAATGAACGTTTTTTCCTCATTGTGGGACGTAGTCTTCAATGTCTCACAAAGGATGTGATGTTGGTTCCTCTTCAGAAACAAGGAAATGAAATGAATAGCATTGTTCGAATTCTAATAGAACGATGTCGAGAATCGGATCTCTTACGAGCCTTATCAATGCCATATGATCCAACAAAACGTGGTTTATGGGAATATGTGTTTGGCTATCACTATTCTGCGTCGTTGAAAACAATGTTTACACATGTTGATTACGCTTCTACTCAAGTCTCATCATTATCAAAAGAAGAACCTGCTGTTTTACAAGAAGATTGCTTAGAAATAGAAGCACAATTTGTAGAAGATGAACGAATGACTCTAACAATGATCCAAATTCATAACCACCGTTACATTCCTAGTAGTCATCGCAAGTTCTCTTTCATGGATGGAAGAGTTGTTGAGAGTTGTAATCCAATGAATGGAGTAATCGCAGAAGCATCATTATTCTCATCTCGTTTATCTCCTTATAAACCACCTCTTACTCCACTCACTTCTCTATCAAGTACCAATGTTCTGTCAACTCTTTTGAGTGATCGTACACAGTCTCCCATCCTTCTCATTGATCCTTCTGAGAGTAGTGTACCCATTGCTGGTGATCAGAAACCTGTGTCTCTGAGTTGCCCTAATCGTCATCTTCGATCACACAATATGCCTGATCTATTGAATGCATGTCGTAATCTCACACGATCTTCTTCACGAACACTTGTGGCTCTAAATGCTGCTGTTTCTAAGAGTCGGCTCAACAAAGAAGAGCTTCCTCCATTCCAGAAATTCCCTCGAATTCCTCCTATTAATCGACTCTTCTTCCTGGGTCCTGAACCTACCGAATCTCCCATCTCTGCCTGCTGTTACATGGGTTCCTTTTCCAAAGGTGTTCCTCATGGGAAAGGTCGAGAATTCAGTGTGTCACATGAGACGGTATATCAGGGAGAATGGAGAGATGGTTTGTATCAAGGAGATGGTACATTGTGGAGGAAAGATGGGTGTCGTTTGGAAGGTACTTTTGTGAATGGTTATTTGGAAGGTACAGGAACAATATTCCGTTCCAATGGATCTGTGTCTTATCGTGGTCAATTTGTAGGAGGTAATAGAGACGGAAAAGGAATTGAATATGAAGAGAATGGGACTGAATATGAAGGTGAATTCAAGGATGATCGTCGACATGGTCATGGTTTACTCTCTCGAGAAAAGGAAGTCTTGTATGATGGAGAATGGTTAAATGGATTGAAACATGGTCAGGGTCGTGAGATGAGTGGTCAGACGATCTATGAAGGAGATTTTAAGCAAGGATTACGAGATGGAAAAGGGCGTTTGATGCGATTGAATGGTCAGTTGATCTATTCAGGTGATTGGGTAATGGGAAAAAGACATGGAAATGGGAAAGAGATACTGAAAGGAGGGATTGTGTATGAAGGAAGTTTCCGTGATGATCGATGTGAAGGGAAAGGAAAACAACTCCAAGATGGAGTATTATTATATGAAGGAGAGTTTGTAAATGGCCTTCGAGAAGGTCACGGAAGACTGTATCAGAAAGATGGAAGTGTTTCAATGGAAGGAAGTTTCAAGAAAGGTCGTTTGAATGGAGAAGGAACAATATATCATGGGAATGCTAATTCTTTTTATATGGGTTCAGTAGTGGATGATAAGCCAAATGGAAAGGGAACGGAAGTATTATCCACAGGTGAATTCTACGAGGGTGACTTTGTGAATGGACGATGGCATGGTCAAGGGCGTTGGTTCAATGATAAGAAAGCTTTAGTATATACTGGAAATTGGTTGTATGGAGTCAAACATGGATACGGGGAGTTTCAAGATGATCGGGGGTTGTTTGTTGGTGAATTTGTAAAAGGAGTCAAATGTGGAAATGGCAAATATACTTTCTTTTCTGGTGACCAATATATTGGGGAATTTGCTGATGATCGGTTTAATGGACAAGGACGTTATATCAATGCAGCAGGAAAGGTCACTTACGATGGTGAATGGAGGAATGGAAAACGTTGTGGGATGGGGAAAATGTACTTTGGAAATGGTGAGTATTATCATGGGATGTTCTATGATGATTTTATGTGTGGAAAAGGAGTCTATTATTATGAAAATGGTATTCCATCCTTTGTAGGGGAGTTTCGGAATGATATGCGAAATGGTGAAGGTATTAGTTATGCCATCGATGGAAGTGTGCTAGAGAGTGGTTTCTATGTAAATAACGTTCCTATCGCTAATTCAATTTAAGATGTATTGTTTGTTTGATAGACATTTGATGAAATTAAACAGAGTAAGAATGCATTGCACTTCTCAACTGTCCAATAGTTTGGTTCTTTTCCTGGAGAAGTTGTGTCAAGAACGTAATTTGTTTGTCTCTTGACTCCAGATCACTACGAAGAAAAAGAATCGTAGATTCGAGTGATCCATTTGTTTTCAATGCGCTTTCTCTCTCTGTAATCAGTTGAAGAATCCGTTCATTCAAACACTGATTCTCTTTCCGTAAGACTTCAAGAGTTTCTTGTTGACTATCCATAGAAAGGAATCGAGGTTGTAGCAATGGAGATCCATGTTGTTCCTTTGCCTGAGAGATACTCTCTGTGAGTTCCTCAATTTGTCGTTGAAGAGATAGTAGCTGAGCGTCATCAACACTCTTCGGAGCCTGTTCTAATAATTCCTTTGAAGATAATACTCTCTGGAGTTCCTCTTCTAATGATGTTTTGGCTGCTCGTTCCTTCTCCAGTTCCTTCTCCAGTTCTTCTTTTTCTGTTTGTCGCATTTCCAGTTCTTTTTGAATAGTCGTTCTTATTTCCTGTTCTCTTTCCAATGACACTTGTAATGATTGCTCTTTTTCCAGTTTCTCATTCTGCATTTCCATTTCTTCAGCTTTTCTCTGCTCCAATTCATTCACTCGTAATTGTTCTGTCAATTCCATTACTTGTTCATGTAATTCGGTTATCTTATGTTCATTACATTCTTCTTTCTCCTTCTTCTCTTGTAATTCTGTTAATGACGTTTGCAGTTCTTCCTCCTTCGCTGCTATCTGCTTCTGAAGTTGTTTCACTTCGTCCTCCTTCTCTTCCAGTCGTTTCTGAACTTCAGTCCTTTTGCTCTCTGTCTCAGTTACCTGCTTTTGAAGTTGTTTCATTTCTTCCTCTTTTTCTGTCATCTGACTCTGCAGGTCTTTTGCCTTTTCCTCCTTCTCCATCATCTGTCTCTGTAATTCCTTCACTTCATCCTCCTTTTCCATTAATTGCTTCTGCATCTCTTCTTCCATCAGGGACTTCTCCTCTTCTATCAGAGACCTCTTCTCTTCCTCCTTTCCAAGTTCCTTCTCTCTCAAAACAGTTTCCATCTCACAGATCTTCCTATTCTTCTCTTCTACTTCCTTTTCTTTTTGCTTTAATTCCATCTCCAAAGCCACAATCTCATCCTCATCACTCAACACATTTGTCTGATTCATTTCCATGACCTTCTGCTTCCATTTCTCTAGCTCTTCAAGCAAGTTCTCTCTTTGCTTCTCTGCTTCCAATCTCTCCATCTTGTAAGTACTTTGTTCATTCTCTCTCTGTTGCTCAAGAGAATGAATCTCATTCTCCAATCGATTCATTTGTGATTTCATCTCACTTCTCTGTTCCTGACTCTCATTCAACTGTTCAACAAGAGATTCTACCTGCTGAGAACCAAGTTCCTGAGCTTGTCGCATTGATTCAATTTGATGATCTCGCTTACTGAGCTCATCCTTACAATCCGTCACTTCTTTAGTCAATTCATCAATCTTCTGTGTCTGTTCCGCTATCAGAGAATTTGCAACATTGATGTCTTTCAAATAGGCTTCTTTCTCTTTCTCCAACTCCTCGCGATTTGATTCATTTGCCTTCAAAGCAGTGTTGACATCTTCAGCTTGCTGTAACTGCGTTTGGAGTTCATGAATTTGATTGAGTAGTGTTTGTTCTCGATCCTGCATTTCATTCTCCTTCTCTACCAGTTCCTGTTCCTTCCTCTTATCTTCCTCCACATTCTTCTTTGTCTCTACCAATTCACTTTCCAGTGATTCCACTTCTGTCACTTAGTAATTCTATTCAAACCTACTCTTGTTCAATGCCTCACATTCCTTCGACTTTTCATTCAAGAAGTAATCCTTTTTCTGATTTGTTAACGTCATTGCTTGCAATTCTTCCTCAAGTCGGTTTACTTCACTTAGACACTACATTGTTACTACATTACAATTCCTACTCGGTCTCGTTCAAGACAATAATACGCTTCTGGATCATACATCTCTTCTTCCATTGCATCCATTTGTTCTGTTAGCTCATTCACTTTCTTCTCATAGAAGTCGCACTTGTTCTGCAGTTCCATCGTTTCCAAAGATAACTGTTCATTTAGTCGAATGATCTGCTGTTCATACGATGTGCATGTTAAATAGGACTTTTGGAGTTCATCCTTTAGTACATCCATAGACTCTTTGGTAGTCTTCAATTCATTGGCTAGTTGCGACATTGACTCTGAATAACTGTTACTTTTCTCCTCCAACTCCTCCACATGATTCGCCATCTTAGACTGCTCTTGGTTTTCCATTCTGATGGTCTCATTCAACTTTAAAACATCTGCTTCATGTTCTTTCCGCTCGTTCTCGAGACTTGTCTCTAATGATCGTACTTTCTCCAATAACGATGTCCCTTCACTCGATACTTCATTCATGAGCTTCTTTGCAAAGGAAAAGGACCCTCGAACTGTATCCACTTGTTTAGCGAGATTGTTCAGGTCAGCAACTCGAATCTCATGTTTTTGACACAATGAAACGACACTACTTAGGAAGGCATTTAAATCCACCTCAAAAGGTTCCATGGTAGAATCGAATTAGTCTAACAAACAGAATGAACCTCACTCAATTGTTCAGCTTATTGCATCATGCTCTCATAGTAAGCAGCCTTCTGCTCAGCGAACTTGGCCTTCA
>JABLTK010057798.1_pt1 | contig 16575 bp, 12 predicted proteins | sample 7160131 | NCBI WGS metagenome assembly JABLTK01 (sample SAMN14651221, study PRJNA627086) | human gut metagenome | isolation source: feces | host: Homo sapiens
AATTACATAAAATACTAAACTGGTAAATAATATAAATGCACTTACCCAAATTGGATGTGGCGACCGGTGACACCCTGACCTTCACTTACAAAAAGGACAGCAGCGGCGACCAGAACGATGACCGCGTTTACCTCCGCAGCTTCACCGCCGGTGCAGGCATCCCCATCACCTTCCACGCCAACGGCGGCACCGGTGAGGATTATACCCAGAACATCTACGGCGGTAAGGGCACCCTGAAGGCCAACACCTTCACCCGTGCCGGCAAGGTCTTTGCCGGTTGGGCGACCTCCGCTGACGGCACGGCTGTCTACACCGACCAGGCGTCTGTGACCGTCACCGAAGCACTGGATCTGTACGCCTGCTGGGCAGACGCCTCCACCGTCACCTTTGACAACAACGGCAAGACCAGCACGGTCCAGGTCCCTACCAACGACGCCATCGGCAGCGCACGGATCCCCAGCGAAGGCACTAAGAAGGGCTACCTGTTTGGTGGCTGGTTCCACAACGACACCCAGCTGACAGCGGAGACGGTCATCACGGAGGACATCACCTTCACCGCCAAGTGGACGCCCATCACCTATACCATCGCCTTTGACCCCAACGGCGGCGAGGGCACCATGGACCCCATCTCCGCCATCTATGACCAGGAGTTCACCCTGCCCGAGTGTGCTTTCACCCGTGCCGGTTATGATTTTGCCGGTTGGAACAATACCGCCAAAAAGAACCTGACCGATCAGCAAGGCGCAACGTTCACCCTGCGCGCCACCTGGAAGGGTCAGGATGTTCCGGTCACCATCGACCTCAACTATGAAGGGTCTACTCCCACTCAGAGAACTTGCGTCGTAGGTGAGAACTACAACTATATCCGGAATACCCAGACTGGCGGCTCCAAATACTCCGCCATCCAAGACCCCACCCGCACCGGTTGGATCTTTGACGGCTGGTATGACGCAGCCGAGGGCGGCAGTGAGATCACCAACCAGTACAAGTTCACGGACACCACCCCCATGACCCTCTACGCCCACTGGGTAAAGGGCATCACCGTCCACTTTGACGGCAACGGCTACAAGGGCACCATCAGCGACAAGACGGTGCTGGCCGACAAGGTGTTCAGCAGCCTGCCCTACCTGAGCTCCTACTACTATCCGGACAACCAGACCCTGGACGGCTGGTACACTGCCAAAGAGGGCGGCGAGCAGGTCACCAAGGACACCCAGTTCACCGGCGACGAGGTGACTCTCTACGCCCATTGGAGAGACTATCAGTACGTCATCAAGTTCAACATCAAGTACAGCGACAAGTCCACTGTGATCGGCACCATGGAAGACTTCCCCGCCTCCTTCGGCAAGGATGTCACCCTGCCCAAGTGTACCTTCACCCGTGAGGGCTATCGCTTCGCAGGCTGGGCCACCAGCAGCTATGGCAGCACCGTCACCTATACCGACGGCGATTCCCTGAACCGAACCTATGATTCCTGGGACAACGAGGACGGGGAGACCTTCAACCTGTACGCTGTCTGGGAAGAGACCGTTTTCGGCAAGGCATACAAGGCCATCGCCGCCAAGCTCCCCACAGACAACGGCATCCGGGACACCACTGCCCTGGACCTGCCCACCTCTGGCGACGGCTACACCGTCAGCTGGAGCAGTGGCAGCACTGACTACATCACCGACGCCGGTGCAGTCACCCTGCCCGAGACCGGCAGCGTGACCGTGACCCTGACGGCCACCGTCACAGACACTGAGACCAACGAGACTCAGACCAAGGACTACACCCTGACCCTGTATTCCCTGCGTCAGACGGAGACCGAAAACGCTCTGAACGCAGCCGCCAACGCCATGACCGGCACATTAAATCCCGTCTACGGCACCGACACCAACCTCATCGACTTCGCCTCCAAGAAGCTGGGCGACAAGCTGGACGGCATCATGCTGACCATCAAAGAGGACACGACCGGCAACGGCGGCGCCGCCGTCAGCCAGGACGGCACCATCACCTACTACTTCCCCCAGGACAGCCTCAGCGGCAGCGGCACCTATTTCTACGTCCCCTTCGTCCTGGAAAAGGACGGGATCACCGTAGAAAAGAAGTGGTACACCAACATTTCTTGGGACAAGGGCAAGCTCCGTGCCTACCTGGAACGGGAGATCGAGACCGTGTCCATCCCCACCGAGGAGGTCAGCGAACTGTCCCTGCCTCAGGTTTTGAAAAAGGACGGCAACAACCTGGGTTGGAGCAATCTCACCTGGACCTCCAGCAATGACCAGGTAGTCAAGATCGGCACCACTTCCGGCTATTACGGCGACTACAAGGTGACCATCTACAAGACCGCCGTCCCTACCCCGGTGACGCTCACCGCCACCTTGACGTGCAATAGCGCCAGAGACGTACCCGTCACCAAATCCTTCGACATCGTCGTAGCCGCCGGCACTGGCAGCGACACCGTGGAAGAGACCCTGAAGCAGCGGATGGACGCTGGCTTTGCAAAGGCCGGTCTGCGGAATTGGGTCACCGGCCAGCAGATGACCCCGGACGCCGACGGTGCTTACACCGCCACCGAGGACATCCGCATCCCCCGCACCCGTGACTTCGGCATCGACGGCAAATACTGCCCCATCTCTGTCACCACCAGCGACAATGACGTGCTGGAAGAACCGGATGTGAACAACGCCGCCCGCATCTGGGTCTATCGGGATGTGCCAGGCGGAACGACCAAGGTGGTCACCATGACCGTCACCATCACCGACAAGGCCAGCGGCGTCTCTGTGTCCCGCGATTTCAAGATCAAGGTTCCCGCCCTGACCCAGCAAGAGGTGGACCAGGAGATCGCCCTGATGAAACAGGTCAAGGCCCACTACTTCGACGGCATCAAGGCCAACAACCCGGACAAGGATCACATTACCACCAACCTCCACGCCTTCCATGAAGCATACCTGAATGAGCAGGGCGAACTGACCTGGGTCTATCATGTGGATAACATGGTCAACCACGGCATCGTGCCGGTAGATATGGACGGCTGGTATGAGTCGGAACAGTGGAGAACCTTCCGCTCCAGCAATCCCGCCATCATCACCCACGAAAACCTGTTGGTCACCCAGCCCGCTTCCGCTAAGACGGTCACCATCACCAGCTGGCTCTCCAGCGAGACCTTGGGCAGATACGCGGAAAAGCATCCGGACAATGTCCAGCTCCAGAAGCTGCACAATCAGGTCGTCTCCGTCTCCGTCATCGTCCCCGGCACCGACGGCAGCGAGACCCCCACGGACGAACGCCAGACCTATGCCTTCATCTGCTACGCACCGGACGGCACCCAGCTCATCGACTGCCTGCTGAAAGACCAGCTGGAAGGTATGACTGCGGTCGAAGTGGCCCGGATCGTGCTGGAAAACAACGGCTACCAGGTCATCGGCGGCAACTACATCACCGCCATCGTCTCCCCCGATGGCACCAAGTGGAGCGCCGGCGATGACGGTGACCACTCCGGCTGGAGCTACCGCATCAACGGCAAGGTGACTAATTCCGCCAACCTGTCCAACGGGGACACCATCGAGCTGTTCTACACCAAGGACAACACCAAAGAAACTGACCACACCAACACCCCCGCCACCGTCGCCCGTGCCATCGACGCCATCGGCACCGTGACCAAGGACAGCGGCGACGCCATCCAGTCCGCTCGGGCTGCTTATGACCAGCTCACTGACGCCCAGAAGTCCCTCATCGACCAGGCCACGGTGGACAAGCTCACCGCTGCGGAACAGGCTTGGGCAGACCTGAACAAGCCCGATGAGCCCACCAAACCGGTGGCCAATGTGATCACCGCCAAATCTGCCACCAAAGTCGCTTCCACCAAAGCCCAGTTCTTCCAGCTCGGCGCGAAGGCCAAGGGCGGCGCAAAGCTGACCTACAAGTCTAATAACAAATCTGTAACAGTGAGCCAGAGCGGCAAGGTGACCATCGCCAAGAACTTTGCGGGTTCGGCCACCATCACCATTACCTCTGGCGCGACCAAGACCTATACCAAGACCATCAAGCGCATCACCATCATCGTCAACCCCGCTGGCACCACCTTCCGCTCGGTGTACAACGGCAAAGGCAAGAAGCTGAAAGCGTATTGGAAGAAGAACAGCCGCGTCAGTGGTTATCAGCTCCAGTACAGCCCCAGCAAGCAGTTCACCAACGTAAAAACGGTCACGCTGAAGGGCGCCAACTGCACCGGCGCCATCCGTTCCAAGCTGACCAAGGGCAAGACTTATTCTGTCCGCATCCGCACCTACAAGAAGGTGGGCGGCAAGGTCTACTATTCCGCTTGGAGCAAGAGCAAACAGGTGAAGATCGTACGCTGAATGGTTTTGAAACCAAACAACGAACAAATCCCCCTAATGCAGAAAGCAAACGTACTGCATTAGGGGGATTATGGTTTGTTTCGGGTTTTGCAACGAAAAATAAAACCGCAGCGCACGGCCGCATTGGCGATTAAGTTATAATAGGGGCGCAGGAGCGGTAAGCATATGCTCTGCGCCATCTATGTTGTTTTGCTCGGTTCTCTTGACTGCTTCTTTTCCTTTGCGGAATTTGATTCTGCATATGCTGCCGCCCTGTCTCTCAACCAGTGATTTTTGCAACTCTCTCATTCTTAGGGAGATCCGTTCTTTCACATCGAACAGTCACACGTGCCTGTCCGCCGATCGTACAGGTAAAAAGAGTCAGATCCCATGCGCCCTCTGTCATCTCCTGGACATCATAAGGCGACAATATTTCAACATCCAACACTTGATAGCAAAAGCAGTTCCCGTCTATATCCGTAAAGGTGATCTGCTCTCCTTGGGACAGATTTTTCAGTTGCCCGAAATGACTCTCATAGTTATGTGCTGCGATCACCATATTGTCCAAATAGGCCGAACCTGCGTACCGGCACGGTGCGATACGGAGCCTCGTATAATCCCATTCGCTAATGATGGGCAGCGTAAGCCCAAGGGACTCCAAGCGCAGAGTCCCAATGTAGCGCTGCCCATCAATTTCTTGTGTCGGCATCTCCATTTCCGGATCCAGAATATAGTCCGGCCATCCTTGGAATGCATCCGCTCTTTTCTGATACTCCGAATCCAACTGCCGCAGAGCCGCTTGAGACGCCGCCCTGGCGCTCACATCGCTCCACACATTGTAGGCCGTCAGGCAGAATGCTGCGAACAGACAGATCAGACCGATTCCTGTAAAGCGTTTTGCCCTTTTATTCATCCCGCTTTTTTCCTTTTGTCAACGCTCCAACGATCACAAAGAGGATCCCGCACACGGCCAGCACCGGTACCGGCCACCAGAGCATACCAGTCTGAGGTAGTTTGGAGGGCTTTTTATTGGAATCCCCCGGCGGAGTCGGATGATCCGGGCGGTATGTGTTGGTGACCAAGAAGGTACCCCCTTCCTGCGTCACTGTAACGGTATATCCGCTCTGTTCCTTTTCTACCACACGCCAATCAATGAGCTGTCCATCCTTCCACTTCGGCAGCTTCTTCCAACTATAACGCCAGTTATTTTCCGCCTGCAACATGACAGTATCGTAAACACTGCCGTTTTTCAGCAGCTGTACTGTAACATTCTTCGGGCGCTGCTTTTCATATCCATTGTCTTTCCAAACCTTTACTGCCTTGCGACTGACAGTCTCCTTGTCAGGTGTTGGGGGAACCTCATCCCGCGTATACTTCGGCACAGTGTTGACGCTGTATGTCCAAGTATCGTTTTTCTTCTCCAGGGAAGGCAACGCCACCAGGAACGGCTCCGTTGTATAGGTATATCCGGCAACCGTGGCAGTTCTCCCCACAACAAGGTACAGTCCCGGTTTCAGCGCGCTCTGCTTGCCAGGAAAACGCAAGCGCCCATCGGCACCGGTTTCTCCGCTCTCCAGCGGCTGACGCTGATCCCGATCTGCATAAGACTTCAGCGTCTCCGCTGCGGTCTTCCATTCGTCCGAGGTTAAGTCATTCACCTGGACTGGATACTGGGTAAAGTCGCCTGCCAAAGTAAACGTGCAGTATGTATCCACATCCACCACATAGTACAGGTCAAATGGAATGCCGGCAACCGCAGTTCCCTTATGCTGATAGGAGATGGTCAGTTCCACTTCTTTGGATAGGTCGATTGCCCCTGCGGCAAATGCCTGTGTCGGGCATAGTGCTGCCACGCAGAGCAGGCTCAAGAAGATCGCACACAGGCGATTACGCACGTTTCGCATTTTGATTGCCTCCGTTCCCTTTTCGTTTTTTCCCTGATACAAGCAGTACGATCAACAGCGCCAACAGCATCGGCAGTGCTACAACCGGCGCTACCAGCAGTGGATCGATCTGGATGGCATCCGATGTCACACGGATACCTTCCGTTTGGTTGGCAACACGGTGCCCGCGCACCAACAGTCGATGAGAGTTGATGCCATAAGGCGTACAGGTGACCAATGTACAGAGATCCTTGCCCTCCTCGATGGTCAGAGCCGATACATCGCTCGGTTCTACGATCAAGATCTGATCCACTTCATAGGTCAACACCTCATCCAGAACGCGAATGACAAAGGTATCCCCTTCTACGAGCTGATCCAGATTGGCAAAGAGCTTTGCGCTGGGCAGTCCCCGGTGTCCAGAGAGGACACAGTGGGTACTCTTCCCACCCACAGGAAGGCTGGACCACTCCAAATGCCCTACTGCGATCTGCAGCACGGAATCCTCGATCCCGTGGTAAATGGGCAGAGAGATATGGATGGTTGGAATCTCGATATACCCCATGATTCCGGTGCCAGTGACATCCAGTATGGATTCATAGGTTGCTTCCTGCCGCTTGGAGAGTGTGTACCCACCGCCGGACTGTGCCAGCGTCTTGTTGTACGCCTTGGCCTCTTGCAGCATTTTGTCATATTGCTCCCGACTCAGGTCTTTCACTTTTTCCGCATAATTCGCAACCGCCTGTGAGGCGTGCATAGAGTTCCAATAGTCGCTGACCGTTGGGTATAACAGTAAGGACAGTCCTGCAAGGAACATCAGAATCAATATGATATTGGCTGTTTTCTTTTTCATTTGCAGGGTTCTCCTTGCTGCTAAGAAGGGGCGGAGAGCGAAAACTCTCCGCCCCTTCCGCAGAATGGTTTGCGATTTTGAATCGGGATGTCAGAAGATTATTCGGCCTTGCCCATGCGCTTCTTGGTCACCAGGACAATGCCAGCGCCAACGACCAGCAGACCGCCGACCACATAGAAGATGGTGGTACCAATGCCGCCGGTGGAGGGCAGTTCAGCACCGGACTGGTTCACTACGTTGAAGCTCATAGTATCAGCTACTTTACCGTCAACCGTGACAGTGGGATAGCCATCCTCAAGCTCAGAACCATCCGTCTTGTATTCAGCATTGATTTTAAACTGAACAGGCTGGCTCAGCAGGTTGTAGCCTTCGGGAGCCTTAGTTTCGTACAGATAGTAATCCGTAACATCATCTAGACCCTTGATGGTGGGGTTACCGGCGTCGATGGCATAGACAATATCACCCTTATTGGCGTCAGCCGTGGCTACGACATAGTCGCCATCAGCATTTCTAACCAGACCAATCAGATCAGTCGTAACAGTGGGAACACCATTTTCGTCACAGTTCATATCGGCAACCTTCAGGAAACCGTTCTTGGAGAGAACGAACTTAGCACCTTCCAGAGGCTTGTTGTCTTTATCGACCTTATGAACGTCCATTTTGAAAGTCCAATCATAGACCTTGGAATCGGGAGTCCGACCCCTATCCTCGGTGTTGTTGGGGTTGTTGCTGTATTCGAGGTGTGCGGTGTTGTCCTGATTGCCCTCGTCATAGACCTTTGCATTCTCGTTCAGAACGCCGGAGTAGGAGGTAATGATTTGATCGTCGGCCGTCATATAACCAGCAGCAATGGCTTCGAGGATGTTGATCTCCACCCGAAAGCTATTGCCGGTTACTGTAACGGCGTAATACTCCTGGGGCAACACTTTACCATTGACCATAATGGTCACATCATTGTTAAAAGTCAGACCATCGGACATGGTATCGGAGATGATGTAGTCATACTTGGTGTCCGGAACAGTAGAAATCGTGCGGAACTCAACGGTATCGCCGATCTGGTTGTCGCCTACGACACCCCAATCACCCGTGTCGTTATCCTTGATCTGCTTTTCCAGAGTAGGCTTATCACCCTTGGGCTTTGCATTCACATCACCGACAACCTCCATGATGTAAGCGGTGTAGAAGTCGGCTGCATTATTCAAAGAGTTATCCTGATCCTTCACCAGATAGTAACCAGCATCCAGACCGGAAATAGTGTACCCGCCAGTAACCGCATTGCTTGTCTTAACGCCGTCTGCCTTCAGATAGGGAGCAACCGTCTTAGCAAATTCCGCTGCGGTCATCTCACCCTTACTCAGATTCTCAGCCACTGCTGCGGCGTCCTTCAAGTTCTCGGGGAGATTTGCGGTGTCAACACCGCTGCCCCAGGTGATGTTGGAGAGGACTTTGTTCCCATCCTTCATAGTCAAATCACCAGCAAAGATCTGATAGGCTTCATAAGTATGACCCGGTACCGGGTTCTCAATGGTGATGGAATAATTTTCACCGGCTGCGAACGCAGTGACGCTCATGGCCAGTGCCATCACCAGCCCCATCACAAGGGACAGGATCTTTTTCATCGTTTTCATTGCGATCATCCTTTCTTTTTTTCTTTAGGTTCTTCAGATGGATGCCTCCATTCCTGCACAAAGGGGATTATGCGGTAAACCTCCTTTCTTTTCGGTACTTCATGCATCCATAATACAAAAGGCTGCCTACCATCAGTAGGGATCCGCCTATTGTAAACAAATAGGTTCCGGCTCCGCCGGTTTCGGGCAACTCATAGCTCGACTGCTTGCTGTTCACCAGCGTGATCTGATGTACGACCGGTTGTGCTTCCACCTTCTTGTAGAGCCAGAAGGTCTGAGCTGTCTCAGCATTACCATCGCCGGTATGGTTATTGGAGAGCAGGAAATAATCGTTGTAGCTGCCAAGCACATTGCTCCACTCTGACGAAGGATTGCTTGGCGGACGCTTGCCCGGCGTGCCAGTGTACCAGTTGTAGTAGAACCAGCATTCCTGCTTTACATCAGAGCTGATATCGCCCTGACCGTTATTTTTCAGGTACTCGTTTACTTTTGCGTTGTACAATGTCCACATTTTGTGGGTACCATGCTGGTTGGCCGTCATTTCCTTTCCTGTTCCTGTTTTCCAGATCACATCAGCGCCAGGCGGATCCGGAATGTACTGGCTGTAGTTCACGCCATTGACTTGAAGTGAACCGGACTTGACATTCACCTTGCTCTGTTTTCCATTGACCCAATTCGCACCACTGCTCGTTGCCGTCAATGCATCGACAGTACCAGTAGCAGGGGACGTTGTGATGACATACTCTGTGTTGTCCTCGAAGTCATCCGTCAGCACCCATGCCGTTATGGGATCACCGAAGATGTCTTCACTGGACGTTTGTCCCTGTGTGAACCCATCCGGCTGTTCTTCCTTGACACTGTAGGTAATCTCACGCTTCACGCCACTGGCAAAGGAATAACGGGGAACCGTCCATTCATAAGTCCAATCCTTTTCCGCCGTTAGCGTGACGACCGCATCTTGTGCGGAGGATTTGCCCCCATCTGCCTGCAACGTAACCTGTAGACTTTCCGGCAAGCCAGTTGTAAGAGGCTTACCCTGCGTATCCTGCCACTCTTTTTTGACACGGACGGTCGTGTACTCCTGCCAATTTTCCTCTGCTTGACCAATGGGCGTGTAAGTAATGTCCACATCCATATTCACCGTTCTGACAGAGCCGTAGACCGGGTCTACTTTTTCAAAGAGGTGAAGGGTATCTTTGCCTGCGTTGATCGTTCCATTGTTAAATTTCCACTTGACCGCCTTCTTAGCATCGTTATCAAGCGAAGATGACGTTTTTAAATAATAGCCGTGCATACTGTTTTCGGTCAGATAATTGCTGTAAAAACTGAAGCCGTCATTATTTTTCTGCGCCGTCCAGAGTGCACCGCCGATTCCATCTGCATCTGCTTTCAGATAAGGCGAATAGGCCGTGCCGTTGGCCGCTGTGATCGGCCCAGCGGACAGCGCCACATCCTCGGAGAGCATTTCTTTGGGAATAATCGTGCTATTCGCACGAATATACTGACTTTTCCCAGGACCAACCTCATCGCTGGTCAAAAGCAAGTAGCTCTTGTCTGCCTCAATTTGGCTTGCCTTGACCCAAAGGGTGCTCTTTTCCTCCCAGACATTCGTGGAATCTGTCGTGTCGATATCGTATCCACCGACATATCCAGAAACCTTTTCCAGCTCAATGCCGTATGGAATATCTTTTCCATTTTCATCCACTCTCGGCAGATTATCGAAAGATACCGTATTCGCATTTCCATCAATCGTAACCGTTTTCACACGTTCGCCAGTCGTCTGATTGACCAGGTGAACTGTTACAGCATCGTTCATTCCCTGCGGCCGGTTTAACTTGAGAGAAAGTTTCACAGTGCAGGTATCCACAGCTGTCGCTTTACTATCAACCGCCATTGGCGCATAAGCGTTATCCGTATTGCTGTTATCCTCATCCGCCTGCTGAGCGGGATTCTCTGGCAGCGCACAGTACCCCATGATCTGCTCCTCGCTGACATGATAGGTGTTTTCTGCCACCTTGTCCTCCCAATCGCCTTCGATCACAGATAGGGACGTTACTCCCTCCTGCTCATCATGGGACAACGATTCAACAATCCCCACATGGTCAGCTTTGCCGTCGGCATCCTGGTCGAAAAACACCAAGTCGCCTGCCTTGGGGGAATAGGATGCATCCCGGTAGCGCTTTGCCTTCCGCAGCTGCTTTACCCAGTCCTGACAATCCTGATCCTACGGTACTGCCACACCATCGCCGGTGTCCTCTTTGGGGATGCCGGCGTAATGCATACAGAAGGAGACGAACATTGCATCCCAATCCAGATAATCCGATTGACTGCCGTTCCCACCGCCATACCAAGCGCCATAACGGGTGTATCCCTTCAAGGTATTGTCCTGATCCACGAAAAAGTTGGTTTCGCTCTCCGTGTAGCCCAACTGGCTCTTTGCCACGGCGACAAGGTCTTGTGCCCAGTCCCCCGTCAGCTTCGGGATCCGTTTCGTCCATTCCGCAGGTTCTTCCACCGCAGACGAATCCGAGTAGCACTGCATGGAGTGCTCATGCTCCTCTTTCCCACAAAGCGGCTGAGACGATTTCTTTTCCGTTTTCGCCGATTGTTCCGCTTGCTTGGAGCAGACCAGAACCTTCTGCTGTTCATAGCAATCCTTGGTGTGCTGATGTCCCTCTCCTTCTGACAAACCGCAGGTCAGCTCCCCGTCCTTGTAACATTCCTCCGAATGTGCATGGGACTGCGCCTCCTCTTGGCCACAGATCAGCACGGATTGGGTCTCATAGCACTTGTCCGTATGTTCGTGCGCCGTTTGTTCCATCTCTTCCTCGGAGAGATAGCACGCCTCTGTATGAACGTGTTCTTCCTTTCCACAAAAGGGTTTCCCTGTCATGGTGATGGCAGGAAGGATCAGCGCATAGGTCGTGCAGAACACGACCAGGCACGAAAGCACCGTTACAGCTTTATGCCATCGTTTTTTCCGAATGTGTGCAGCAAAGAACTTATTTACACCTTTTACCGTTTGCTTTTCCATAGAAAAGATCCCTCATTTTCTCAATACACAGGTCCAAACTTACTCAGTGGCCAGATCCGAAATACCACCTGTCCCACCATCTGTTCCGATGAAACACAGCCTACGGAGGTATTCCGGGAGTCGATGGAGACATCCCGGTTATCTCCCATCACAAAATATCGCTCATCTGGCACTTGATAGGGCAACTTGATATTGGTTTCCCCATACGCTTTTTTCTGTATGTATGGCTCCGATAATTCCTTCTGATTGACAAAAACATTCCCATCTTCGTCCACGTCCACCCAGTCGGATGGGCCTGCAATGTAGCGTTTGATCAGCAGCTTATTTCCGTAATAAAACGCCACAATATCGCCAGACTGATAAGAGCGGCTTTTCACACTGATCACGATTTGTCCATCCTCCAGTGTGGGCACCATAGAGTTGCCATAGATCCGCAGCACCGGCATCCACAAAGTCGCTACAAGAACCGCCAGCGCCGCCACCACGATCAAAATCGCCACGGTACTCTTCAACGTCCGGCTGTAACGTTTCTGATAGCGCAGCCGCTCCTTTTCCCGTGCGACCTGCGCCGTGGTCGGAATGTCAATTGGACGACTGTTCTTTTTTCTCATTTTTCCGCTTTCTTGACCATGAACGCGCTGAGTTCTTCATGCGCTCGCAACAGTTCGTTGGCCTTCTCCTGAAACTGCGTCCAATGCACCCGAGCGTGCTCATCAGCCTCTTCCTTCACCTTCTGCGCTTTCTGTTCTGCCCCTGTGACGATCTCCTTCGCTTTCTGCGTAGCTTCCTGCAAAATAGAAGTCTTCTCCTTTTCTGCTTCTGCCAGCTTTTCCTCCACTCGCTTGTTGGCCGCGTGAATCGACTGCAAATACTGGTCAGCTGCCGCCTGCGCTGCTTCAAACACACCATTTATCTGAAGGGATGCCTCCGCAATAGAGCCTGCTTCCGAAAGGTATAGTTCTCGCTTCTCCAGTTTTTCCTGCAGTTCTCTGTTCTGCTCCGTATACGCATCACATTGCTTCTGAAGCTCGAAAATAATGTCGATCAATTCAGCTCGACCTAGGCGCTTTAATTCTTTATCCGTCATCCTCCGAAACTCCTTTCATCTGAATCACCAGTATATAATCCCATCGTCATAAAGATAGGCTGCAACACCGTCCGATAGATGGTTGTGATCGTTATATTGTCGTTTGGGTACCTCCCCTGAAGTACTTTCATTGCACCCGTTATGGTGCCTCTGATCAAATTTCCCAAAAGCACACGGCGATTGCTTCTTTCCGAAATGTGGTAGCATTGATCTATCTCCTCTACAAATTGCAAAAATGATTTAAAGTGCAGCTTGCGCTTCTCATTCACTTCTTTCGTATAGTATCTTGAATGGTAAAACTCCCAATAAAATAGCGTTCTTTCCGCATCCTGCACCAAATAATTCCAGCAAGCGCACCACAGTGCCCAACAATGTTCATCCACTGTGCGAACCCGTCTTCGCTGCCGAGCAGCATGCTTCAAATTACGTTCTACTAATTGTGCGATCTCTCGGTCGATCTCCAAGTAACAGCTCTCCAACAGATCTGTCTTGTTTTTATACAATTCATAAACCGCTGGCGCATTGATACCGGTCTCTGCCATCAACTTAGGAAAGCTGAAATTGCTCATACCTCCGACTGCTACCAGATGCCGCGTTCCTTTCACGATCATCTCTCGCCGTTCTTTCGCTGTACGCTTGCGCTTCATTTTTTGTCAAATCCTCTGCTCATTTATTGCCCAAAATTCGTTTTATCCCTAAAGCCTTTTAGAAAACACCGCGAAAAAAACTCATATCACTATTTTGATATAAATTTCCTTTCGCAGAGTTAATCACTCTGCGCTATTTTGCATAAAATGATTGAATACCAATATGTTTAGCTGCACCCACTATTAGCATAGACACATTTTTTGACTGCGCAAATTAGAAGCCGATGGCGGATAATTTGTCCATGTTATTCCGCTTTAACTCCATCGAAGCGTGTACATATCTATTTAATGTTATGGCAGTATTTGCATGCCCTAAAATCTCTGACAAGGACTTGATCTCAAATCCTACCTCCACAGCCCTAGTCGCAAACGTGTGTCGAAGCGTATGGCAATGCACATCGTCCAGCCCACACGCGTGCGTGTATGTCGATATGCGATATTGCAGCGTACGCGGCTCCATCAGTTTTTCGCTTCCGGTCAATATATATGCCCCCGCATTGTGGGGGTTCATCGCTTTACACAATTCAAGTGCAAACGCAGTTAACGGGATTGTTCTAGAAGATGCTTCACTTTTCGGTGAACTGAGGATGACTTTTGTTTTAGGATGCACATCGCTATTTGGAACTCGTATTCTCTGTACAGTTGCGTGAACCCAAATACATCGATCCTCTAGTGTGATATCACTCCAGCGGAGCGCACAAAGCTCGCCGATCCGAATCCCCGTCAAAAGAGCAAGTAACACCCCAAATTTGCAAGGGTCCATATCCTGCATAAGAAACGAGATAAGTCTGTCCTGTTCTTCCATTGTCAACACACGGATTTCCGTTCTGCTGATCTTCGGATAATTGATCTCAATTTGTGGAACAAAGCCTGAATAGGCAGAGGCTGTATACTTGAGAATACTATGCAGAAGGGCCAGAATGTCATGGATCGTTTTGGGCGACAGACCCTTCTCTAGCAGCAATTCCGTAGAAAAATTATCAATGGCTTCACTAGAAATTCCAGATGGTGTATATCCACCAAATTTCGGCTTGATGTGTTTTTGGAGGATAGTCTCATATTTTACATAGGTGGATGTTTTGATTTTAATCTTTCGAGCTCTGAGCCATGCATCACAATAATAGGAAAAGCATTTCCGTTTGGTTGTTGGATCTGGCATTCCGGTCAAAACGTCCGCTTTTGCTTTTGTAACTTTTTCTTTTGCCTCTCGATAGGTTTTGCCGTAACAAAAGCCGTACTTGATCTTTCCTGCTGGATCACGCCCCTTGATGTAGCGGGCTTCCCAACGTCCATCTCTGCGTTTAAAAATATTTTCTCCTTTTGACATGTCTTACCCTCCTGTTATGTCCTTGAAGATGTCTCTTGACTGCGCAATTTGGCTTAAGCGCACAATTTTGGTCAACTTATTTTAGCGTCATGGCTAAATCATCGGAAATGCGGAAAATTTTCGCAGTTTTTATTTGCTTTTAGGTAAATCTTATGCTATAACTTGTATATAAGGTTTCTTTTTCCAATATGAGACAAAAGAATCGTGTCGCAGAGTGATTAACTCTGCGACAGAAACGGTTTTTGCATAGAATATTGCATTGATCCGGCGATGGCCTCACTGATACAACATAGGCGAGCAGGGAGATTCCTTATTTCGGAAATCTCCCTGCTTTTCCAGGTCTGATGATCTCGTTTTGGCTGCACGCTATCTCATATGTTTTTATACAAAAATTGGTCAGTCAACAAAAGCTGACTGACCAACTAGATCATAAAATGAGCCGCAACAACCAGGCAGATGCCTATCGCTGCGGCACCTTGCAAGATGACGAGAATTGTGCTATAAATTTTAAGCACGGCACGAAAGACGCCATTGTTCCATCCATTACATCACGCTGCCGTAACCTCCCCACCAAAATCGTTCTTTTTTGCGCATCCTCTTTCCTTTGTGGATAATTTCCCACCCATGGGCAACAATAACATCCGTATCCGCAATATAGATAAGGAGAGAGTGCCATATGAAAGCTACCGGTATCGTCCGCCGCATCGACGACCTCGGCCGGGTGGTCATCCCTAAGGAGATCCGCAGGACCATGCGGATCCGGGAGGGCGACCCGTTGGAGATCTACACGGACAAGGACGGGGAAGTGATCTTCAAAAAATATTCCATGATGGGCGGCCTGAGCGAATTTGCCAGCCAGATCTGCGAGACTGTCCACAAGACCGTTCATCAGCCTGCCATCATCACCGACCGGGACAGCATCATCGCCCTAGCTGGTCTGGTGCGGCGGGAATGGATGGAGAAACCCATCTCCCCTACTCTGGAGAACATCCTGGAATCCCGTCAGCTCTACGAGCACCAGGCCGGTGCCGCCCCCTTCCTGGTCACGGAGAGCAAATCCGGCCTCTTCGTCTCCCTGGCCGCACCCATCATCGCCCAAGGCGATGTACTGGGTTGTCTTTTGCTGGCGGACACCGAAGGGAGCTGGGTCCCCAGCGAGACCGAACGGACCCTGCTGGAGACCATCTCCGGCTTCCTAGGACGCCACATGGAAGGGTAAATGATGCCCGCAAGACCTGTTTCGCCGGGAATTTTGCCCGGCACTTTTCCTTTCTTCCCCTATTATTCCCATCATTTCCCCACTCTGTTTGGTCGAATCGAACAATTTCAGGCCGTCCTTTTCTCGCTTTTACAGCTCTTTTGCCCTTGACTTTACTATGAGGCGCGCCTATAATGACAATATCACTTTCGTACATAAAAGCGGTGCTACATAAAAGCATCATATTGAGAAAGTAAATAGGAGGAATCACTACCATGAAAAAACAATCTAAGCTCTTGGCTCTGCTTCTGGCTTGTGCCATGACCTTGGCACTGTCCGCCTGCGGCGGCAACTCTGCCACCACCAGCACCCCCGCCGGCTCCGCCGCACCTGCCGCTTCCGGCTCCGCTGCTGCCACTGGCGACAAGACCTATACCATCGGCATCTGCCAGCTGGTCCAGCACAACGCTCTGGACGCCGCCACTAAGGGCTTCAAGGACGCTCTGACCGAGAAGCTGGGCGACAAGGTCAAGTTCGACGAACAGAACGCCGCTGGCGACTCTGCCGCCTGCACCACTATCTGCAACCAGTTCGTCTCC